>Ga0180435_10000322_pt1 | contig 49318 bp, 68 predicted proteins | sample SS_ome_3_FD_132467 | JGI IMG/M metagenome (GOLD analysis project Ga0180435, IMG submission 132467) | Hypersaline lake sediment archaeal communities from the Salton Sea, California, USA - SS_3_S_1 metaG | ecosystem: Environmental > Aquatic > Non-marine Saline and Alkaline > Hypersaline >... | reverse complement strand
CCCACACATACACGAGACCAGTAGGTTTGTGCCGCACGAGCCGGTCGATCTTGATGACAAATACCGTCTTCGACAGTTTCTTCCGACCACCCGGCTTATACACAGGTAGCTCGAACTTGATCTCGCTGCCGATCACCTCGAACTCTTTCTCACACTCGCCGTAGTACCACTGGTGCCCGACCAGGGAGTGCAGCAACTGCACACGCTCGATCGCCCAGTCATCAGCGGTGACGTTGTCCGGGGTGGTGCTGTACTTCATGTTGAGGTACCGTTGGACGACGTCCATGGTGTTCTTGGGCACACGCCCGGTGCCGTCACAGATGTAGCATGCGGGGTCAACCTCTTCCCGCTTCGCACACCTGGGGCAGAATGACTCCGGCGGTAGCTCGATACACTCGTGACACTTGTGCCACAGGCTTCCGATTCGGGTGCTGTCCTTCTCTTCTGAGGCCCGCAGGCCGCAGATCTTGGACAACCAGTACCGCATCTGACATGCCAGGAAGTCCGCGTTGGAGCTTGCCGACAGTCTCAACTCTCGGGTAGGCATGGTTTCAATCTCCTCAGCATCTCATCGGCACTACGTGCAAGGATATACAAACCCTTGTTCGTGCCTAGCTTCGCTTCAAACTTCTTTTGCTTGGCCGACTGTCGGCCTGTAGCACTCTTGCACTCTACCCCTAGGAACCTGCCATTTGGCAGAACACCGATGATATCCGGGGACCCAGGGTATCCAAAGCTCACCGGCTGGCCGTTCGTCCAGAGTGTCCCGGTGTTATTCCGCCACGCGAAAACTTCAAGCGAGTGAAGTGACTTGAGGCAGTCGTGAAGGACTTGTGCCTCCCGCCCACTACTGCGTTTCCGTTTGTCTGTTCGCCCTCGATCCTCGACCCGTTTGCTGTTTCCATGTACAATGGGGACCGGGGGCACACCCGAACGTCTTGCTGCGGCTGTCCCTGTGATGAGTTCCCCGAGTGGCTTTGCATTCCTGGCCAGTTTCGCCCTGTCAATTGCATGTCCTTGTTTCCCTTTACTTTTCATAACATTTCACCAGCTTGCCCTCAGTAGCGACTGGCAGGCCTTCATACCACGGCTCGATCACAGTTTGTAGCCGGTGCATCTCGGCCAGCCGTTCCTCGGCCTGATCGTCATCACGGATCAGCGTGATAGCCTGATCGTGTACGCTGAATAGAACGATGAACCCGTTGTCCTCAAGCCGCAACAGCCCGTCACCGAACACGTCACGAGCACTGGCCTGCGTCACGTTCTCTGCCAACTTCCCGCCATACAGGTGGTACTTGACCTTGCCCGTGGTGTAGGACAGCTTACCCTCAGCGTCGACCCGAGCCTTGGGGTAGAACATGCACCGGCCCGATGGCAGCCGCAGGATGGTGATGTCGTTCTCGTTATAGAACTCAATGCCATGGCCGTTGTGCATCACCTTTGTCGTCTGGTCCGGGTACTTGGTGACGAACCGGAACGCACGCTCAAGCTCACCCCAGTACGAGATGATCTTGGTATATCGGCCACGGTATAGCTTCACGAGGTGATGGCAGAACGCAGCGTCGTACGTGCCATTGTCGAATAGCGGACGCAGGCCCTTGTTCTGTCGGCACCGGATGTAGAACGTGGTGCCACCCATGCCGTACCCGCAGGCCAGGATAACTTCCTTGCCGAAGTCACGTCGAATGCTCAACTGCTTGGCGAACTCCGGGTCATTCTCCCACTCCTCATCAGTGGGCTTGCGTGTCTCCTGGTGGAAGATGTTATTCTGGGCGAAGTCCGAGTAGATGTCGACACCCGCAGCGAACTGATCCACCAGATCTGTCTGCCCAGCAAGCCATGCAATCTTGCGTGCTTCGATCTGCGACAAGTCGCCGGTACCCATGAGGTACCCATACTCTGCCCGCAGCATCTTGCCGACCTGCTTAATCAACTCGTGCACATCACGAGCACCGAAGTTCTGGGCGTTGACGCCACCCGCCCCGGAGTACCGACCGGTGTGCCCGCCGTAGTATTTCAGCGGGATGCCGAACATCCCATCCCTGCACAGGGCTTGCCGCATGATCCGCTTGACCCGCTTGATGTGCGTGGGCCAGGACTTGATGGCCAGCCGGGCTTCCATCAGGTCACGGACAGCCGGGACACTGTGAGCCAGCAGGTGCTTACACCCGTCGTCATCCTTGGAGAACGCAGGGATCATCTCGTTCTTGCCCTGCTTCATCGGGATGTCCTCACCTTCGGGCAGGGCCTGTCGCAGCAGGTTCGAGAACAACCCATTCTTGGAGATGTCCTCGTGCTCGATCATGCGTACCTTCGGTGGTCTACGCATACCAGGAGACGGCGGCAGCACAGACAGGATGCTATGCTTACGTGTCGCCTCAACGACGTTGGTGATTTCCGCAGTCATGTCCCGTGCCAACCGTTCGCCGAGTTCCATGTCGATCGTAATGTGCGGGTCGAGGAACATCCGCAGCGTCTGACACGCCAGTCGCAGTTCCACATTAGGCCTAGTGATCTTCGGCAACAGCAACTTGAGAAGGTAGGCAGTGATATCGATGTCGCCGCAGCAGTACTCCTCGATATCCTGCCAGTCCTTCTCGACCATCGTGCGTGGGCGTAACCCGAAGAACCGTTTGGTGTCGCCCTTCGGCTTTGCCGCCCCATACTTCTTGGCGTTGTGTCCCAGGTCATGCCGGTCACGTGCATCCAGGTGGCGTGACAGGTCCAGGGTATCGACGGTGTACCTGGGTGTGATCCCGTACTTCTCACGCAGCACAAGCAGATCGAAGAACAGGTTCTGACCGGACACCGTGCACCGTTCCAGGTTGTCACCGTACCAGTGTTTCATCAGCCGCACGATCTCCTCGATGTGCCCCGGATCATGGGCGGGCATGAACATCGACGGCTTACCCTGTTCCGGTAGCCGATGGTACCCGAGCCCAAGGATCTCGAACCGATCGTCGGCCACGTAGTCCGGGTAGTAGATGTCCTTCTTGCGAAGATTGTATTCATCGTCCGCATAGGTTTCCCAGTCGAGCACGAGCACGTCCGTTGGAAACCCGGCTGATTGTAGTACCTGTTGGTACAGTTCCATCAGTACTGCTCCAGCATGAGATCCATGAACCGCTTCCGTGCATCATCCAGTGCGATGTCATTCTCCACGCACATGTCGGTGAGATAGTCATACTTCGCCGCAATCAGGTCCTCAATGTGTTTCAGGAACGCGGTGCATGCGGCCTTGTCGTCAGCATCTGCTGCCATTACAATGTCCCCCGCCATTCGAGTTCGTAACCGTCGCGTTCGTTCCCCACCACGTTACACCGTGACAGGATCTGTTGTAGATGGTACTGATTACCACGTTCGTCCTTGTGCTCGATGAGATCCACCACCTCTTGGACGCTGTACCTGATGTCCTCCTCACCACCCTCATCATGCAACACGATCTGCCAGAAGGACACGATGATCCAGGTCAACCGTGTGTACAGACAGGCCAGCGGTGCATACTTCTTGCCCACGTGCCTCATCAGATTGGGACCTGATGCCGAGTATGGTAGCCGCCCTGCATCCACCACACCACCCGGCTGGACCGCTGCCTTGAACTTGTACAGCATCTCCTGCCAGCCGGGCACGTACGTGATGCGGATGATCTTGGATAGCATGGTGATGATCTCGGCACCGAGATCGTTATCACGCTTCTTCTCATCCGCACCCACAAATATAGGGGGTGGCGGGGGCGGGACTATAGGTGGAGGCGGTACCTTCATCACTTCGCCCCCGCCGTTTTCTCGAACCGACTCTTATGGTACTTCTCACCCCGACCGCACGGCATGACCTCGTGCACCGGGGTACCATCCAACACCACACCTGCCGACAGGATCGGGCGTGACCGCATGTGTTTGCCGTATGCAAACTGATACGCGTCGACGTCTATGCCGCAGCCAGTGTCCATGCCGAACGTACGCTGGGCAGGGTTGGCCCGCCACTTTACGCCGGACGCCGAGTGACAGTGGCCCATGACCACGGACATCAGCATGTCCTTCATGGCGTTGAATGCCGGGTGCATGCCCGATCGGTTGGTACCGTGCATGTAGTAGACGTTGTCGATGATGATGTCCTCGACCCACTTCCACGTCTTGGTCTTCCACACCTCGTTGTAGTCACGCAGGTACTTGGCCGGGATGTTCACCGACTCGGCCAGCCGGACCACACGGCAGTCATGGTTGCCGATCGTGACAGTGGCATTCGGGAACGCCTTGTGCCACCGCTTCATCTTGTGCTTGGTCAGCAGGTATTCATCATCCGGCCCCGGACACATCGGGTTGGCCGCATGGAAACTGATCGCGTGGTGGTCACAGATGTCACCGATGATGACCGTCGTGTCGGTCTTGTACTTCCGCCGCAGATCCCGGCAGAACGCCAGGTATCCGGGGTGACAGACGGGTTCATGTGGATCACCTACTACAAGGACTCTACTCATAGCCCCTCCGTATACAGACTGAGCAGGTCGTACGCCGACTCACGCTCTTGACTTGTTGGTGGTTCAGTCGCCCAACTTGGGTACTGTGAGGCACAGTCACCCCAGATCTTCTGCGTCGGCGACACGTCGCTGATGGGATGATCGCCCTCGAAATGCTGGAGGGCATGCAGCATCTTGTCGTACGTCTGATCCGCTTCCACCGGGTGGGCCATAACGTAGTACCGGTAGCAGCACTTAATCATGTAGCGGACCACGTCCCTGAGTTGGTCTCTATCCATGTCGCCTCCTCATCGGCTGGTACACCACGTTGGCAAGCCGACCGGCGACAATGTCAGCGGACATGCGTGACAGGTGATGGTCATCGTTCCACCAGCGGGGCACCAGGATAGCACGCCCGCCAGCACCACGCCACTTCTCCACGTTGGTGGAGGAGTCATCGATCAGGTATGAACCGGGCACCTGGGCCAGCGTTTCCTTCGGAGCGGTGCTGATGATGACCTGCTTCTGCAACTCAGGCAGGTTGCGATAGATCCACTCCATCTTTCCGCTCGCCGACATGACGTTGGGCATCGGTGCAGTCAGCAGTCGTATGTTGTGCTGACCGAACATCCGCTTCACGTCCTCATAGATCTTCTTGCCGTCGTGCAGCCATGGCAGGTTGGCCCACAGGTCGAAGTCACACAGGTCGCTGATCTCTTGGAAGCTGAGCCCGAGTTCCTTGTTCCAGTCCCAACCGGCACGCCCCTTGGCGAACTTCCAGTCATCGTAGTCATAGGGCAGGCCCAACTTCTTGAACACACCAGCGTTCCAGTTGGCCAGGACCCCGTCAACGTCGAGGAATACTATCATCAGGACACCTCCACTGTTTTGCAGTCATCATCAATGTCCACGAGGACATCACCACTACCGTTAACGAGCACCTCGTAATCGTCGGGGCAAGCCAACGCCTCAATCAGTTCTAGCACGGTCACGCTTCCGCTCCCTATAGGAGTAGTAAATCAGTTGCCCGAGCCACACCGTGTTCACCAACGCCACGCCGCCAGCCCCGATGGCACTTGCCCACTGGGATAGGGACGGGTAGTACGCCAGGTTCCAGAACCCCCATACGGTGAAGAACCCCACCGCTGTCGGACTCACCCCGCGTACCTTCTTGTCACGGTACAGCCGGATCACGTTGAGCAAAATGAACACACCGCCCACCGTCTCGAACACGCCATTGATACTATCCATCCTCCAGCCCCTGCTGGGTGAAGTCCTCGACGCCGGTCATATGTGCATGCCGCTCGATGATCTCTTTGGCCTTGGCATTGAGCCGCTTGGTGTCCAAGCCATTCGGCAGTCGGGGCGGACGATCGTCAGTATGGTTGCCCATCAATTGGCTGTCACGCAGCACATGCAGGCAGGCCATGGCCTTGATGATGTGTGGCAGGCCACTGTCCGGGTCGATGTCTTCGCCCTCCCAGTAGGAGTCGAGGTGCCGCTTGGCCGCATCAAAATAGATCGATGCACGCACGCCCGCCACTCGGAAGTTGTGACCACCGTACTTGATGGCACCCTCCAGCATGGCCAGCCCCATCTCGAACATGACCGGCGACGAGATGTAATGCGTCGGGGCTTTCATGCAACCGATCCGATCCTTGGGGTTCGTTTCTTTGCGGGTCTCTTCACCTGCACATACAGGGCACTGGAGTCCGTTGGAAACCATTTTCCATTTGTCTAGCCTCTCTACGTCATCCTCGTGTACTGTATTGTTACACGTTGTGCAGTGCAATAGTCTTGCCACAATGGTATCCTCCGAAAGAAGTGAAGAAGCAGGGCCACAGTCGGCCGATTTATTCACGGTACGTCCCGTTGGACATGGGCCCGTGGCCCTGCTTGTAGGCTAGAATTTGATCGCTCGCCGTGGATCAGGCTCCGGTGTGTCCGGGGCATCTAGCGATATCATGTGTGACAGGTTCGGGAGGCCGAGCCTGCCGTTCGGGTCGTTCTGCAATGACGGAAGCAACCTACGCACCCGATCGAGCGACGTCTGCACCGCCCTTGGGGTGATTCCAAACCGTACAGCTATGTCCTTCTTCATCCAGCCGGGATAGTTGGAATAGATCTCACAGTCACGCACTGTGAGCCCGGCGTCAACGAGATCCTTCGGCAGGAGCACGGACCAGTACACCCACAGTGGGGGTGTGCACCCGCTGCTCTCCCGGCCAAGCCGCACTTCATCACGTTCAGCCTGGGTGATAGAACCGTCATCGACACGCTGCGTTAGGAACTTGTCTGCTGCATCTGCCATTAGTTCTCTCCATAAACCCGTCACAATAACCGCTACAGATACGGTGCGTACTCACGGGGCAGCGGATCTGTCGCCCCCTGCGGTAGCTGACCCACGTTGCAGAACCGCCAGTTGATCTTGGCCATCTGTGCGTTGTACTCCGCAGCCAGCCCGTTGTACGATGCGGTCACACCAGCAACCTCCGATCGCCACATCATCATCTGTTGCTTGTCCACGCGGTCCCAGTCCTTGCGGGGTACGCCCTCGTAACTCTTCTCCATCTCTGTGAGGCGGGACTGGTACACCCCGATGTCGGCTTTCTTCTTGTCGAGTTGAGCCGCCGCGTCCTTGAACCACTCATATTTCTTGAGTAGGTACGCCGGGTCCACTTCATTGGCGACAACGTCCACCGCACGCCCAGCCCACTGGCACCCTCTGGCACCGATTGTCACCACTGCCAGCACGATCGGCAGACCAATGACGAAACAGATTGTGAGCATGGCTTTACGAAGCATCAGCAATCTCCAAATTGAGGATGATCTTGTTCGTCACGATCGGCTGGTCCGCGATGTGCACGATCTGCCCGCCGTTCACGTAGTGCTGATGGTACAGGCCCTTGGAGTCGAACCAGTACAGATACTGGATGGAGTGGCCGTACGTGCCATCATCCTGCAGGACCTCGGGGGTGCGGTATACCTTGTCGCCAACCCGCACAGGCACGCCCATGTTCGCCTTGCTCACGTACTGCCCGTCCGTACAGCCGACCGCGTACGGGGTGAGCCGTTTGCCACTGCTCGTCACTTTGCCCTTGACCGTGGAGTACAGGATCACGTCGCCACTGTAGGCACTGATGACGTACAGGTGCTTGACTGAGCCCGGCGTGTTCTCCAATTTGTAGCGGGCCTTGATGTTCCGCTGTTCGACGGTGAGCCCGTCCGCCCCAGTCTTGACCTGGGCCTGGGCTTTCTTCACGCCGGTCGACGCCTTCGGAGTATTGCGTTCTTCGAGCTTGTCGCACCCACTGCCGCAGGTAATCAAGGCGACAACGATGGCGACGATCGCCAAGACCACGAACAATTCCACGATGGTGAATCCACGTCTCTTCATACTGTGTCTCCCAATGTCGTCACACGATAGGCGGGGCCGGGATATCCGGTGGGGCAGGAACGTCCTGCACCGCATCCTCACCTAGTATCTGTTTCTTGAACTTCGTTGACCACTCTTTCGGGTGACGCCGCATCTGCGATGCCACCTCCGCTGTCACCTGCTCTTGTATCCGTGTCCCGATGTCGTACGCCCGGCGTAGCCCATGCACACCGATGAGCGTGTTCACGACCGTCTTCGCTATCCTCCCAATGGGCAGTTCAGTGTCACCGATCTTCTTCGCTGGCTTCTTGGCCATACTACCTCCCACCCCGCATGGGGTAGTAGAACAGATCTTCACCCTCACCGAGCGGGCAGTTGCCGTCCGGCACAAAGTCGATCTCCCTGATCTCACGCCACACATGCGGGTAGACCAGCGGTCGCTGCGGCACCGGGATGCTGGAGTTGATGACCAGCCTGTTGTTCAATAGCCGGTTCGGGTCACGCCGCATGATGCTGCCCTGGACTAAGTGCATGTTGTCCCGGTCCAGTGCAGTGAACGGGTAGTGCAGCGTGTACGTGATCCCGTGGAACCGATGCAGATTGTTCTCCATGGCCAGCATACCACCAGCCCACACTGAGGTGCACAGGTACATCGGACGCCCCGGATACTTGGCTTGCAACCTGCTCGCCACACTGATCGTCCAGTACACCGTGTTATGGCTGGCCAACGGCTCGCCACCTGTCAGTACGAACGCATCGTACTCGTTCATCCCCTCCAGATCCCCGAGAAGTTTGACCGTGTGCATCGCCGGGTTGCTGCGTGGATCGTTGCAGCAGTACTTGCACTTGCGTGCACACTCGGATGTCACGATGATCCGTGCTGTTCTCACTTCTGTGCCTCCAACAGTAGGGACAACCCAAGGTTGATGTCAGCGTTACGCTGGACCGGGTGCAGCCCCATACGAACCGGCGACGGCTTCGCCATCGTGGCCTTGATATGTGTGCTGCAACAATCCGGGCACTGTTTGCCAATGCTGCCTGTCACCGACTTCCATGTTCGGTTACAGTACTTGCACTTCCACTGTCGTTTGTACCCGAACTCCATCACTACGCACCCCCAGATACAGCCGCTGCGATTCCAGCAATGACTGACAGGCAGATCAGAACAACGGAGACCATGCACAGGAACAGCGACAGTCCAGTTGATAACCGCTGGTGCTCGGCAGTGAACCGGAGCACTAGCCCCGTAATGAAGACGGTTACTGCGAGAATGAAGATCGTCACGTTCATACCGTTTCCCCCTGCAACTCACGAACTCGGTTGTTGTACGCCACACACACGTCAAGGCAGTTCTTCTGGCATACCGGGTCCTTGAAACAATCGTGCGTGCGTACCCATTCCGCCCGCTCCTCACGCATGTTGGGCCCAACCTTGCCGATGGGCTTCCCACCCTCACGCAGGTGGATTATGCACGGGTAGTGCTCCCCGTTCCATACGGCCATGTCATCCAGTGCAAGCGGGCACTGGTGGTTGTCACTCTCCACGATCCCACGCACTGGCATGCCAGCACGGGCGTGCCACACTCGGTACCGCAGGATCGGGTACTCTTTACCGTGCGGGTCAAGCAGCGTGTTGAGATTTGGCAGCGTGGTCGAGTTCTGTGCCGCCGGGATGATGCGGATATCCCACACACCCAAGCTCTGAGCGAACTCGATCGTCTTCACTGCCTCATCCAAGTTGTCATCCGTGAGCACTACGCCAACTGTCGTATACACCCTGCCGGACAGGTACCTGATGTTCTCCGTCACCACGTCGGACACCTTCTTGCCACCCGCCATTTTGTCGATGGTATCGGCACAACAGCCATCGAGCGAGATCGAGAAGTCATTTACACCGGCCCGGATGAGGTTGTCGTACAGCTTTCGATCCGCTGATCCGTTGGTGCTTATGGCGATACGCTTGATACCGCTCGTGTTCGCCAGCCGCACAAGATTCACGAGATGCGGCCACAGCGTAGGCTCGCCGCCGGAGAACCGCACATTCCGCAGCCCCTCCGAAGCCCACCGGACCACTGTGTCACACGCCTCCCTCCACGTGGCATCACGGTGAGGTGTTGTGCCTCGACAGTACGGGCAGTTGAAGTTGCAGCGTGACGTCAGCAGCAACTCACACCGCCATAGCGGGGAGGACTTGGAGCAACGCTCTGCTCGCCTGTCCTCCAGGGTGTAGAACCCGATCTGTTTCAACTGATCCATGGCGTCCTCACACTTTGCGAATGCTGATCTTGAGACTCGGGAACCGCTTGAACAACCGAGCCTTACGCTTTGCCAGATCCTGCCGGGTGAGCCCGTACCACACCAGGGTGTCGGACTTGCTCGTCGCCCAAATGGGCTTGCCGTTCGGCAGGATGTCGGCGACGGGTCGATACTTCTTGCCGTCTTGAACCATGATCTTGTAGTCGTGCATCAGAACGGTCTCCTCGGTGGCATTGTCAGGACGAACCACACGAACAGGATAAAGATTGCGATTCCGGCATACCCATCAGGCAGCATCAGTGCAGTCCCCCAACCAGTTGGAACATCTCGTTCATGGCGTTGTACTGGCGGATGGCACCACGCAACGCTTCACGCGTCGGGTAGTACTTGGGCGTCCGGCTGGTGCAGCCAACCTCATGCACGAAGTAGCCGTGCAGGGCCGTGATCCCAGTCGTACGATCGGGCTCGTCGATCGTGGCGAACCAGTTACCCGATTCATTCTGGCACACCTTGACTTTCAGCTTCGTCATGCTCAGGTCCTCCAAGTAAGGGTTAGTACAGGGTGACACTAGACTAGAGTGCTGGGCATGCCAGCCTGAGTGTCCTGTGTCACCCAGTGCGAACCATTACAGTCGCTTGTGCATGTGTCACCTCCATCTTCTTCATCTGAGTCATGTCCTTCAATCTCCATCGTAGGACATATTATACCATATTCGGGGGTACCCTGTCAACCCTTAATTGAGGCGACGGGTCGTAATTTGTGGACAATTTCACACAGATTACGCTGGTGGTGCATGACCAACTCGATGTCCTTGTACGCTCCCGGTGCCTCATCCAGGGCTTTCTCGGACTTGAGCCCGTGCACAATTCCCTCCATTTTCTTCTGCTCGGCTTTGAGGTCAAGCGTTTTCTTGGCCTTGCTGCGTGACATCGGACGCCCGGCACCGTGTGACGTGGTGTAGTACGTGTTGAACGCCTCACTGCATGGGTCGTCGATCGGTGCCACGATGTAGGACGAGGTGCCCATCGAGCCGGGGATGATGCCGAACCCCTCACGTAGCGGGCCAGCCGCACCCTTGCGGTGGATGTACATGTTCTGCCCAAAGTGGTTCTCGATCTGCACGCTGTTGTGGCAGATGTCGATGGCGTCGGACACGTTGACCGTGTCGCCCAGTATCGTGCAGAACGCTTGCAGTACCTCCGTGAGGATGAGGTCACGGTTGGCCTCCGCGAACACCCTGCAATAGCTCATCTCCTCCATATACTGCTCGGCAAGCGGATCATGCACGTGAAAGAACGCCAGTTGCTGGTCAGGCGTCACCACCGAGTGGTTCTGTGCGTTCTGGTCGGCTGCGAGCCTGTTGTAGTGGTCACACACCCGCTTGCCAAGGTTGCGGGAACCACTGTGCACCATAGCCCACAGACCGCCGTTCTCGTCCAGTTGGATCTCGATGAAGTGGTTGCCACCCCCAAGCGTGCCAACTTGATGGCCCGCACGCTCCCACTGGTCGTCAACGATAGGCATGGGTGTGTCACTTGCCCACCACCGTTGCGGCATGTGGTTCATGCGTGACTGCTTGTGGTGGTGGAATCCCACCGGCACCCGCCGCAGGATCTCGTGGCGGATCTTGGGCAGGAGTTTAAGCACTTCCTCCATCTCGTGCTCCTCTGGGAAGATCTGCATAGCCGCCATGCCACACCCAATGTCGACGCCCACCGCGTTGGGGATGATGGCCCCCTGCGTTGCGAGCACGCACCCGATCGGCATGCCATAGCCGCAGTGTGCGTCCGGCAAGACCGCGATATGCTGCTTGGCGAACGGCAATGCGGCTAGGTTCTCGATCTGGTCGAGACACTTGCCGTCAAGTGACTCAGGATCGACCCAAAACTTCACGGGCACCTGCATGTGCCGTCTGTCCAGTGCGTAGTCCTTATCCCATACCCTTTTCATATGTCGGCCTCCACGAACCCGTTGTCCTCAAGCCGCAACAGCCCGTCACCATTGAACCGTATGATGTTGTCCAGCCGATAGCCTTCTTCACCCTTGACGGTGAACTCATACTCATCGTCGGGCAGGGGCTCGCATTCAAACCACATGCTTTCCCGCACAAGGTCCTCAGCTACGCTCTGTGCGTCACAACTACCCTTGACCACTTTGCAGTGTTTTCTCACAGTGTCACCTCCTCGTATTGAACCGATTCCGCTCAGTAGTATCACGTGCTCGTTCATTGCGTCCAGTCCTCCAGGGATGCACGGATGAACCGTTGAATGTCCTCGTGACGGCACCCTGCATACGGCCAATCTTTGGTCATGCGGTTGAACGCACGGATCTTGTGCTCGTGCACGTGCCATAGAATGTCACTTGCCCACCCCGTTCCGGGCCCGTGCCAGTCGCATCGGATGGCGTTGATGTTAGACTCACCACCCGATATCTTGCCCACCACCGTGCGTCCGGTCTCGAAATCGATGTAGCGGAATGCCCAATAGCAGTTACCCGCACTGTCACGTCGGCTATGGTGAGCCTGTAGTTCTCCCGTGTACTTGGCCATGTGTCACCCTTTCAGCGTGAGCCTTGCAATGTGGTACGGGGTGGTGAAATCGTTGGGGGCCCGATAGGCTACCACACGGGCACCCGACAAATACCATTCCCCACGTCTTGGGGGCCTAAACTCCCCCGTGCGAACGGCCTTGACAAACCGCGTAGCATGCCAGTCTGTACTGAATCCCTGCCCGTGCGTCAAGCCAAACCGTTCACGTTCCGCCTTGTTAAGGCTGTTGCCTAGTCCGTAGCGTTTCATCAGTGCACCGTCCCATCCTCGTTAAACTCGATTTCGTTGCATTCGATGTGTTCACGCACCGCGTCGTCGGACGTCAGATACTCGTGTTCGGCCTCAAGACGCTTGTAGATCCAACGCATGAAGTCACGCAAGCATTCCGCTATATCGTCGGCCGGAATGGCTCGTGTGGTGTAGTCGTCCGTGTCACGCACGTCGATATCGGTACAATTCTCGTGTTGGTAGTGGCCCCGATGCGTGACGTACGCATACAGACCGTAGAAACACGGGCGTTGGATCTTGGCCAACGTGTCCACTATGCCGTGCAATTCCTCATCCTTGGGGGCGTGCTCACGGATAGCCTTGGCCGACCCCTTGGCGTACCAGTAGCTACCCACGAATTGGGCCCCGTCACCCTGCGAACAGAAACCGCTAAACCAGATGTTCTCAATTTCAATGCCAAGGATCTTTGCCACTTCCTTGACGTCGTCATACACCCCATCCCACCATTCCGTGCCATGCTCCGTGCTATCGTTCCGGCACGCGTCCAATGCCTTGGCCTTGGCCTCATCGGACAAGTCCGCAAAGCTATACGTGGTGTGCGTGTGCGTCTGCATCGTCTAACCCTCCTCTTCAAGCGGTTCAAGGGCTACGCCAGTCAATTCTGTAAACTTGGCTATGGCCTCATTCTCGTGTTCCGTGTCAAGCACGGTGTGCCAGTCAGTCTCTAGGCCATTGCATGTTATCTGTACTGTCACCTTATACATTGTCCAATCCTCCAAATGTCAATATGGGTAGGGTGTGTCACCACACCCCACCTATACGGGCCCATGGGCTACCCGCAAAAAGAGTCCTCGTCGACGTACGCCCGCAAGTCCATTCCCGATCCGTGCCAAGGCAAAGGTACGGCTGCGATTTCGCCATGACGGTCGACGTCACCCTGTCCCCACCCACGCCAATAATCAGACGCACAGACGTCATGCAATGTCCCATCCTGTGCGATATACGCGTAGGACTCACAATTGTGCTCATCGTCATGGCAACCGTTCATTTCACAAATCTCATTGGACTTGGCGTCCAGGTGTTCGGCCAGTTCTTGCCAGTGGTTTTCATCCTGTAGCGTTTCCATAGTGTCCCCTTATGCTAAGTGTTTGGCCACAATGTAGCCTTCCAAGTTTTCGGTATAGACGCGTTTCTCTGCCCGTAGTCCTTCCCATTCCATGGGCTCGTCTTGCTCCGTCTGGATTATCTCCGTCCAGTGGCGTGCGTACCCATCCCACGCATCATCAGGGTCATAGTGGCCGTACTGCAACAGGCATTCGGCCAACGCGTGTTGTCTGATTTCTGGGACCATGTTCAGGATATCGGCCACCGATAGTCCGCACGCATGTAAGGACTCTTCCCATTTGCCCTTATCAAGTAGAATTGTCACGTGCTCGATTGCCACCATCCCGACCGCACCGCACCCGTTGTCAAGGTCAGTGACACGGACGCACTTTGCGTATCCATATTCCCAGTCGTCAAGGTCAATCCATTGGCCCCCATACTCTACGTTCACATCCCCGCTATACACGTACATTGTCACATCCTCCAAAATGTCCAGTGACCATATCGGTGGGCCCGATGGGGTGGGCCCACCAATGCACCCACGTGACATTAGCCAAGGTTGAAATAGTCGATATAGTCCGCCATGGCCTCAATTAGAGACTGGGCCACAAGCATGCACTGGCGACGGTAGACGCGTGCACGGTCTGCCTGTTCTAGGGTTTCCCCGATACGCCGTTCAAACCACGCAAGGTTATACTCGTGGTCCGTGTCGTCGATATCGGCACCATACTGGCGGTTTTCATGCGTGACACGGGGAACGTTGATGATCTTAAACCCGGCGTTCCGCAGTGCCCACCACACGTGATTCTGATGTATGCACGTACATGTAGAGTAGGTTTCCGCCCGGAATAGGGCAACCTTGCGTTCCCCGTTCTCTATGATACGGGCCATCGGCCACCAATGATAGGAATAGATCGTGCGTTCACTGTAGGACATATTCCCACACGAGAACTCACGGCGTTGTGTGCGTCCGTGCTTTTGCTGTTCCGCAAATCTTTCTGCAACGTGTCGATGTGCCATGGCGTTTCCCCTTGTGCTAGGTTTCAGGCCTTTTGGGCTGGCCGTTCACGTGTCGGCCACTGTTGTAAGTATAAACTATTTTCTTTTGGGGTGCAAGCGAAAAGGGGCGGAATGCAGAAACATTGTGGCACTTTTTGTTATACGGACGTGGTTTAGGTCCGATTTACGGGCCCGTTATACGGTGCACTGGCCTAGGTTGGTGTAATGCACTGACCATTTAGCAAGGTTGGTGCACTGTAACCCGTGCGTGGGGTGTGGGTTATGGCGATTTACACCGACTTCACTGACTTTTGGGAGTCTAAAAATATCCTATAGGGGGAAACGCGTTAGGGTGTGGGGCGTGTGTGGGAATGTTTCAGGATTGTAGCGTGTGGGGTGGGGTGTGTAAATGGCCTATGGGCTTTGCTATACTCTATTTTTTTCTCTTTAGTTAGAGTAGATAGAGTAAAAAGAAAGAAATAGGCCTTTACGATAGCGTGCGTGCGGTTTTTTTACTCTAACCTGAGTGACATAGGTTGGGGGAAGGTTGGTGCAATCGTGGGGTGTGGTTGGTGTAGGGGGTTGCTACTATGGGCAGTAGTAGTAAAATGGGGCGTGGTGGTGGTCTAAGACCCACGCCACACGCCCCCAGTGCGTAAACTTTCGGGCCGATTCTACTCTGGTTGGCCGTAAATGCGGTCTTGTTCCGCTATTGGTGTATCCATGATATCATCGGCCAGCCTACCGAATTCCGAATAGGTCTGTGATAGCTGTAGCCGCATATCATCCCGTTCGGGGTGTTCAGCATACCAATTCTGTAGTTGTTCGGCAGTTTTCATAATGCTTTGTGCGTATTCGCGTGCGGTTGCCATTGTGCCACCCCCTTAGCAAAGTGCCATGTATGTAAGTACGGCCAGTATCCAGATTGTGCGATCCATAGTCACCCCCAGGCATTAGCCACCATTGGCCTATGCTTATAGTATGGGGAATGAATGCGTGTGTGCCAAATGAATCGGGGAATTTTGCAGGATTTTTGTCGTTTTGGGGGTGGGGGTGGTACCCTTGGTTTGGTGGGATTTGCGTATGGGTCCCCCGTGGGAGACCCCCACTCGACACCAAAATTCAGAAACCCGACCCAACTTGTCCAGAATACCCCCTCCCCGGAAAAGTCAACACAAATGTTGACAGATTCCGCCGAAATGTCAACATATTTGTTGACATCCGGGGTTTTTATGACGTATTTACAGAGAAACCCGGTGAATTTACCCGTCTACGCGGTTCCCACGACGGACTTATGGAGAAGACCATCGAAATCGAATCAGGAGACCGGACATGCACGTAGTGAAACTCGCCTCAAACGGGGGCCAAAACGCCGTTCCGGGTGCCGTATCGGCAGATCCCGTCCACGCCACCGGCCAAACCGCGACAGACGCCGCAGCGGACGGCGGGGACCACACGCTCACCGTCACCGGCGGCAAGTCGTACCTCATCATGGCGACCGACACCGGCAACATTCTGCTCGGCATCCTCACCACGGCGACCGCCGCGAACATCGCGTGGATGTGCCCGAAGTCGAAGGCCATCGTGGTCAACATGCCCGAGGGTGAGAACACTCTGCACTACCAGAGTGACACCAACGGCGGGACGTTCTACCTCACCGAGATCAAGCGGAACCCGCTGAACGTATGATGACGAACGCCGAGCAGACCATCTGCCCGACACTCATTGCAGCGAGTGTATTCGTAGCCATATACTCGCTGCTTTCTTGCTACCGGCTACTCACCGAGGGGAACAGCATGAGTAACGAACTGGTACAGGACGCCATCAAATCGGAACCCAAGCCCGACATGCCCGTCTCGGTCGGCCCGCACGTGGCGGCGACGATCCTTATCGCCATCGCTGCCATCGTGGCTCTCATCCTCGCCACTGAGAAGCCCACTGTCGTCACCAAGCAACCCGTGACCAAGCGTGTCACGATTGCGGAACGTGACGATGGCATCGCCGACGAGGTCGCCATGGTCCGCAGTGCGGTCGTGCATGTTTACAAGAAGGGCGAGTGCCAGGGTTCCGGCTGTCTGATCTCCAGTGATGGGATCATCTTCACCGCGAAGCATGTCACTGACGGTCAGTACGGTGAATACGACATCAAGCTGGACGACGGGCGGATCTTCCCGGTCAAGCACGCGATCGAGGACAAAGAGAACGACATTGCTTTCATGCAGTTGGACCTCGAACACGCACGGCGACCTGGCCCGCAGTGGGCACCTGCCGATGGTTTGAGCCAGAAGAACTACGTGGAGTACGTACAGAGGCCCGACCTCCCCTACGCGGAACTCGCTGAGATCGATCGGCTACGCATGGGCGACAAGGTCTTTATCATGGGCTCGCCGCACGGCATCTACAACTTCAACAGCGTGTCACTCGGTATCGTGTCCGGCATCAACCGTGATCTGTATAACCGCAAGGCGGGATGGGAACGGTACCAGTGCTACAACTGGCACGTAATGCTGCAGACCACCAGCCCGGCGTATCCGGGTAACTCAGGCGGGCCTGTGTTCGATCTCGACTGCAATGTGATCGGCGTCCTGGTTGCGGGTGAGGGTGACACACTGAACTTCTCGGTGCCTGTCGCTCGGTTCCGTGACACTGTCGACGACGTCCGTACGCAGTTGGCACTGTGCCGATTCAATGTGGTCGAGAAGGAAGAGGAGAGCGAGTACGACATGCTGTACCACAGGTACCGCAACGGACTCGGCGAGTTCCAGAAATAGCATCCCCCTGGGGGCGGGGCAGCGTATCGAGAAGACCATCTCGCTGGAAGACGAGGTGGATGAGAAACGAGCAATCTGCCGACCGGCGGCAGATATCGACACTGTCGTGAGTAACGACTATCTGTTAGGGGAACAAGATGGAGTGTCTAGGTAACAACGTGGTGATCGTGCGTGAGAAGAGTGCCGATGTCGAGCGTGGCATCGTGCTGCCTGACTCCGCGAAGAAGGAGAGCAAGCGTGGCCAGGTCGTTTGTGCCGGACCTGAGTGCAAGAGACTCAAGGTGGGTGACAAGATCCTCGTCCCGCTGCTGACGATGATGCGTGTCATGCAGACTGGGGCGTTCGACCTGGAGTACGAAGGCGAGCCCGCCCTGGTCGTGAAGGAAGAGGATGTCGCCGTCGTCTGGACGAGTGACATGGAAGACTACGAGGAGAAGCCGCAGCCGCGTCTCGTGACCGGCCTGGCCGCTCCGGTTCCTGTGGGGGAGGTGAACTGATGGTTCTTATCGGTGGACGAGCAGACGGAAGACGAGTCAATGTTGTGAACGTGATGCCAACGCTGCATGTTCCGATCTTCCCGAAGGAACAGTACAAGTTCACGCCGCACTACTCAGAGGCGGCGTGTATCGACGTCGAAACCTACACCCTGCGTCCGTGGCAGGACGGCAACGGCAACACACTCTACATGTACGTGCATGAGAGCCTGAGCAACCAGGACGCCATGCGACTGCTGGTGAGCAACCACGCGAAGAGGTGAGCCATGTGCGGAAAGGGTGACACGCAGCGGCCACGGCAGATAGGCCGGGCTGAGTATGACTTGCGTTGGGCCCTCGCTTTCGGGAAGATCACGTTCGAGCAGTTTGAACAGAAGATGAAGGCACTCAAGCAGAAGGCGAGGAACTGATGGGCAAGAAGAACTACAAGGTAGGCGAAGCGATCAAGGTTGTGTTTCAGGGCAAGGGTGTCGTATCCGGTCTCACCGTCCAGATGGACGTGTATGACGAGGCCGACGTGCTCGACGCCGGGCAGTCCACAACCATGACTGAGATCGGTACGACCGGCCGATACAAGGCCACGTTCACCCCCGGTGCTGAGGGCGACTGGTCTGTGCAGATCGATGACGGCACAGGGGGCAAGGTCGTCAAGCACTTCTCCGTAGGTAGCTACAACATCCAGAGTATTGGGGCGAACCTGCAGAGCGTGGAGACCAAGGTAGACGGTCTGGATCTGAGCCAGCCCCCAATGATTGGGTAAGCCATGACACCAGGACGTAACCGGATCTTGTACCGGTCGTCTGGGTGGGAGAGCGGGCTCGTAGTACGAGCAAGGTTGTACGACGTATCGACAATGGGATTGCTGGACAACAACGTGAAGTTCAAGGAAATGGCAGACGAGCCTATCTACTACGCAGACGTCGAGTTCCCCACATCGGGGAAGTATCTGTTCGTGTTCACACACGGCGGCGTGCGTAAGGCGTCTGCCGTGTTCGAGGTTGGGAACCAGGCTGGAGTGGTGTACCGGGTATGAGGAACGTTCGCACACATTGGTTCAACGGCGTACGGTACGACATCTGTATCGATCCCGCCCTCGTTCATGGTATGTGCGATGACCCTGATGACCCGACGCCCTCGATCCATGTGTTCGAGGACATCAGTACCAAGCGTGGGTTCGAGACCGTGGTCCATGAGGCGATGCACGCTGCCCTGTGGAAGTTGAGTGAAGAGGATGTGACCCGAGCGGCCGGGGAGATAACAGGTCTCCTCTGGCGGCTCGGGTTTCGGTTGAGGAAAAGATGAGCAAAGAGCCGCACGAATACGGTGACGACATGCGTGACCTTGGTAAGAAGCAGCGGGCCGGTAAGGCTCTCAGCGAAATGCTGCGGGCGATCGGAACCGAGCTTACAGAGGTCGAGTGCGATGACGGGCCGAACCCCGGCCCACCCCGCATTATGAGTAAGGCCGAGCGTATGGCTCGCCACATCTGGAAGAAGGCCCTGCCGCACAAGGATGACGAGGGCATCCAGCATGAGCCCGATCTGGACTACATCAAGATCGTGCTCGATCGAGTTGACGGCAAACCGGGTTCAGGTGACAAGAGGGACGATGGACCGAATGAGAGCCTGCCGGATAAGATCTCACGGATGAACGCAACACGCATCAATGACTTGGCTGAGGAAGTTGCAAACGATGTCGACGGTGAAACCGAAACTGGCGACTCCGTTCCCGAATGAGCCTAACATCTGGACCTGCCCCAAGACGGGGTTGAAGGTTCCGATGGGCGAAGCGGCGAACATGGAGTATCGCATCAAGCTGCTGCGGCGAGCGGAGAGTGACCCCGTGCTGCAGCGTGACTTGCTTGCGGCCTCCAGGGAGAGTTGCCTGTTCTGGATCTCCACGTTTGCGTTCACCTTGTGGGAGATTCAGGTTGACCCTGATAACACGGGTGGCGGATACATTCCGGCCAAGCAGGCACTGCATCCATTCCTGCCGTTCCAACGGCAGCGTGAGTGGCTGTCCTGGGCCCTCGACTGTTTCTACAATGGTCACGATGGGCTCACCGATAAGAGCCGTGAAATGGGTGCGTCGTGGCTGCACATCCTGCTGTTCCACTGGATCTGGCTGAACCGGCCGGGCACTCAGTTGCGTGAGATGTCCCGTGTAGAGGACATGGTGGACAGTCCGATTGCGAAGTCACTGTTCTACAAGCACGACCTGATTAACACGTACTTGCCGCACTGGATGTGCCCACCTGGCGTTCTTCGCCGGGGGCGTGACAATCGGACAAGTATGCGTTTGCACAACGAGTTGAATGGGTCCACCATCGCTGGTGAGTCCACTAACCGTGCCGCCCTTTCTGGCGACCGCTGTGCTATACTCTTGCTCGATGAGTTCTCCAAGGTGGAGAATGGCGAATCCATCAAGCGTGCTACCGCCCCGGTAACTTCATGCCGATTGGTGAACAGCACGGTTGACCTGCCGGGTACCTGTTACTCCACCTGGAAGAACTCAGGCCGCATCAAGGTGTTCAACCTGATGGCATGGGACCACCCAGTCAAGGGCAAGGGCCGGTTTATCGTGCAGGATGAGGCGACGAAAGAGTACCGCGTCACGTCGCCGTTTATCGAGCACGAGATCGATCGTAACGGATGGAAGGAAGTCGCCAAGGAAATCTACGCCCAAGAGGGTGCGGTCGGTGACACGTTCTTTACCAACACAGATCTCGATAAGCACGCCGTTATGTACTGCCGTGCTCCACGGCACCGGCTGCACGTCGAGTTGCGAGACAAGGTTTCAAACGCGTCTGTCGGTAGATTGCTGCGACGTCGTGACATGAAATCGATCAAGCTGACCCGCCAGTCCAAGGGCGATCTGATGGTATGGGTGCCCTTGAAGAAGGGGCGGCTCGACCAGTCCAAGACGTACACTATCGGCATTGACCTGTCGAAGGGGCAAGGCGGTGAGACAACCACAGAGTCCGTCGCGTCCGTCAAGTGCGATCAGACGGGGGAGATCGTTGCGAAGTGGGCTAGTAAGACTACCCCACCGTACGAAGCCGCGAGAACTATCGCCGCTCTGGCCCTATGGGTCGGAGGTGCCGCACCCCGCAAGTTGCCGTTCGTCGTCTGGGAAATGAACGGGCCAGGCTGGGACTTCGGGCACGTGTTCGTCAAGATCATGCGGTATCCGCACTACTACCGCGATGAGACGATCGGTGAAGTCACGACCAAGAAAAAAGCCAAGTACGGCTGGCACTCGAACCGTGAGCGTAAGCAGTTGCTGCTCCGGGCGTACGAGCGTGCCATGCTTGAGAACAAGATCATCAACCGGGACCAGCAGAGCATCGACCAGACCAAGACGTACATCACGTACCCCGGTGGCGGCGTTGGCCCGGCGGAACTGAGTGACAAGAGTAAGGCTGATTATCTGGGGCACGGGGACCGTACGATTGCCGATGCCCTTACGACGTTGAACAAGAGCAAGCTAAAGCCCCGCACGAACTACTCGGATGCACCCGAGGCTTCTTGGGAAGGCCGGTTTAACGGCTGGCGTCGTTCCAAGAGGAGACAGAAGGGCTGGCAAAGGGAATACTCGTTTTAACAGAGGATGACATGTCGAGATCACTGACCGCACAGAAACTTGGTGACAGCGTCCTTGAGGGATTCAAGCGACTGGAGCATTTCCGTAAGGCTCGGGCGTACGCTGTTCGCGAGTACATGGGCACGTACATGGCCCAGAAGTATGGGCTCACTGGTGAGCGACCGATCAACCTGGTGTTCCTCACCATTCGTGCCATGATTCCGAACCTGATTCAGAAGCCGGGTGCCACCAAGGTTCTAACCGATCTGCTGCAGCAGCGTGAGTACGCGGAGAAGGTCGGGCTCGGACTGACGCAGTTGCACAAGAAGTTGAAGCTACACCGCATTCTGCGATCCGGTCTGGTCGACACCGCACTCGGTGGCCTCAGTATCTACAAGACGTCACTCGCTCAGTCCGGCCAGAAGATCACGATCGACGCCGATATCGATGTCGACCCGATGCAGATCTACACCAAGCTGGTGAGCCTGGACGACTTCACCGTGGACCCGATGTGCCGAAGATTCGACGAGAGCAAATTTGTGGGCCACAGAGTCCGCATCGAGCGGGCCAAGCTGCTGGATCTCGACGGCTGGGATCACGACCTCATCAAGCGACTGCCGCGTGCGACTGGCAAGCACGAGACCGAGCGGTCGGAGGCGATCACGCAGGAAGATCCGAACTCCATGATCTTCAACGCCTGGCAGGACTACGTCAATGTTGTGGAAGTGTGGGTCCCCGAAGCTGACGCTATATGCTACATCCCTGATCCTGCGGAAGCGACCGCGAAGGACTTCCTCAAGGTCGAAGAGTACTACGGTCCCGATGACGGGCTGTACACGTATGGCACCATCACGCAGCCTGTGCCGGATAACCCATTTCCGGTCGCACCTGTTGGTGTGTGGCGTGACCTGGCGGACATGACGAACCGCCTGTTCAAGAAAGCGATGGACCAATCCGATCGACAGAAGAACGTCGGCCTGTATAATCCGGCTCAGTTCGATACGGCTGAGGCGATCCACGATGCACTCGACGGGCAGTGGCTGCCGACCGAGGACCCGAGTGCTATCAATATCCAGTCGTTTGAAGGTGCCGATCAGGGCACTGTGCAGATGACGCAGAACCTGTACGGTTGGTTCAATCTGGTCGCTGGCAACCCGGATATGATGAGCGGTTCCGCAATCAACGCCAGCAAGGCTACTGGCCAGCAGATCCTGCAGCAGAACGCGTCGATCAGTATCAACGATATGCGTGACATGACCTACGAAACCACGGCGGACATCGCCGGGAAGCAGGCGTGGTTCATGCACAACGATGACCTGCTGTTCCAGCCTGACCAGCCGGGCATCCCGCTTGTTAAGCGTATGCCTACTGGCGAGGAGCGACAGATGTTCCTAACGCCCGCCGACAAGACTGGTAACTTTGACACATTGGGATTCGAGATCGTGCAGCGATCGATGAGCATTGTCGATCCGCAGACACGTGAGAGGGTCTTGTCGTACTTTGTTGGCCAGGTGATCCCGCAGGCATTCATGGCATTGCAGGTGGCGACACAGGCTGGTATGCAGTTCAACGTTTCGACGTACCTATCTAACGTCGCCGAAGATCTCGGTGTTGAGGGTATCGTCGATGGCATCTGGGAGGACCCGACATTCCGTGCACGCATGGAATGGTTCTCTGATATGGTCGGGTCACCGAAGAAGGGTGCCAAGGGCCAAGCTGCTGGTGGCGGCATGGGTACGATGCAGAACGGAGGTTTCCCAGTGGGCGGCTCACCGCTAGGGACCCCGACTCAGATGTTCAATCAAGACGCCCAGAGGACAGCCGCCCTCGGGCAGGCACAGATGAAAGGTGGGATGTGATGCCCCTGTTCGGAAAACCCAAGAAGAAGAAGAAAAAGAAGATCGCCGTTGGTAAAGGTACTCTTGCTGAGGAAACAAAGGCCGAGTTCAATATGAAACGGCGGTATCCGCAGATGCAGGACCCTAACTGGGGCAAGCCGCAGAAGCGGAAGAAAAAAGCAAAGAGGAAAAAGGCTGTGAGCCGCCGCCAGCGTGAGCATGATGCTCTTGCGGGTGCACTCAGCCCGGCCGAACTCAAGAAGTTGCGAGGAGGAAAGTAATGCCGATCTACGCTTACGTATGTGACGCGTGTGGGGAACGCGATGACATCGTCAAGCCGATGGCTGAGTCCAGCCGCGACGAGACGTGCAAGGCATGCGGCGAGCCCATGCGTAAGGATCTGATGGCCAACGCACCACGCTGTCGGAAGGACAGCTACAGCAAGGAACTTCACTCGGATGCCCTGGCGATTCACCCAGAGCAGCGAGCCGAGCACCAGCGGTTGTATCCCGACGTTGAGTTGGATCGATGCAACCGGCCGGTGTTCAAGAACTACGCACAGCATGACGCGTACCTCGAAAAGAGAGGTATTCACAAGCCGATGCAGCGTAAGCGTCGGCGTATGACGAAAGTTTGTTAGGGGAACTACGATGCCTGACGTTGAACAAAAAGAGATCGATGCCTTGCAGGCAGAGATCAACAAAATCGATTTTGACGGTGGCCCTGCCCCGGCAGGCGTAACGCCCGCCGCGTCTACCCAAGACCCGCCAGCCGACGACCTGGAAGGCAGCAAGGACGAGCCTACCCCCGAGCCCGATCCGCAGCCCGAGCCCCAGCCGGAGCCCGAGCCTGTTGATGAGCCCGAGGAAGGTGAGCCCGAGCCTACCCAGGACGCCGACGACGCCGGTGAGGAAGATGACAAGCCAGCATTGTCAGACAGTCACTATCGTGCCGCCCTGCGTATGGGCATGACTGCGGAGGAAGTGTCGGAACTCTACGACAAGTCCCCGGAGTTGGCGGCGAAAACCCTGGCCAAGTGTCACGAGATGGTCAACGCGACATCCAAGCAGCTTGGTCAACTGGGTATGGCCGCACAGAAGGCCCAGGCTCAGCCTGAGCCGACACCCCAGCAACCCGCTGATGCCCCGAAGTCCAACCGCAAGATCGACAAACTGATCGAACGGGTTCGGGATCACTACGACGGTGAGGACGATCCGATGGCGGACGTGTTGCTGGAACTCTTGAAGGACCGCCAGCCTGTGCAACAGCCAGTGCAGCCGGAACCGCAGCAACCCGTGGTTCCCGCCCGTACGGTGGACGAGGAAGTCGCCGCCCGTCAACAGATCAACACCTTCTTCGGTGCTGATGACATGACGGCGTACTCCGAACTGTACGGCGAGACACCGGAAGTTCTCGGTGACTGGTCGCATCTGACTCCGGGCCAGCGAGCAAACCGCGTTGAGGTTTGTGAGCGTGCCCAGATCCTGCTGTACGGTGCTGCCGCTGCAGGGATGGAGATGAGTACTGCCGAAGCCATGGAGCGTGCCCACTTGGAAGTGGCAGCCCCGATGGCAGAGCAGATCGTTCGACGTCGAATCGCCAAGTCGGCGAAGAGGCGTGAACGCGGGCTCACATTGCAGCCCAACGCCAACGCGTCACCAGACCGTTCTGGTGACAGCAAGTACAACAAGGACCAAGCAGTTGACGAGATGGCCGCGAAGCTGAACGAAGTCTTCGCGTAAGTCTCTAGGAGGAAGAAATGAGTTACACCTATGACCAACTGGCAGGCCTGGTTGCCTTCACTCACACGCGGTACCCCCGCAACGAACTGACGGTGACGTGGGACGACCACAACTTCGAGGCCGCTCGAATCTTCAACGAGGAGAGCATGAAGAAGCAGGGCGGGACCACGATCACTGGCAAGGCGATCCTGAGCCCAACCGGCAACGCCCGGTACGTCGGCTACTACGAGATCGACGAACTGAGCCAGGGCGAGACGGTTCACGAGTTCACCATGCCGTGGGCCCGTGTCACCACCAACTGGTCCTGGGACGAGTTCGAGATCCTGCAGAACAAGTCCAACCCCGAGGGCTTCATCGATCTCGCTCAGGCCAAGGAAATGCAGGCCATGTGGGATCTGGCGAACCTGTTCGAGGCCGCTCTGTGGCAGGCCCCGACCAGTGCGTCCGACGACAAGTACCCGCGAGGCATCCCATACTACATTCGTATGGCCGATGCCGATGCGACTTCGGTCGGCGACTTCGTCGGTCAGACCATCCGGTTCCGTAACGGCACCACCAGCTACGAGTGTGCGGGCATCAACGCCAACACCTACTCGACCTGGAAGAACTGGGCCGATACGTACACCACGGTCGACAACACCCTCATCACCAAACTGCGTAAGGCGTTCCTCTACGCCCGGTTCAAGGCCCCTCTGGGTGCCACGCAGTTCGAGGTGCGGAAGTCGGCGAAGCGGCGTATCTACACCGGCTTCTCCAACAAGGTGGCGATGTTCGACTACCTCGACGCCAAGGACGACGTCCACCAGACCAAGGAAGCGTTCGGCCGTATGGTCGTGACCGAGGGCACGGACATGCTCATCAACGGTCACGATGTCATGGCGATCGATTCCCTGGAAGGTGCGACCGACCCTGTCACGGGCGACACCACCGACCCGTGGTACTGCATCGACTTCGCCCACTTCATGCCGATCGTGTACGCCGGTTACTGGATGAACATCCGGGGTCCGGTCCACGGTGGCACGCAGCAGCACACGGTGTGGACGATGTTCAAGGACGGTGCCCACAACATCTGGTGCGACAGTCCGCGTGCGGCTGGCTTCGTCATCCACAAGGCCATCACCAGCTAATCCTGGTGACGCCCAGGAACAACAACAACAACTCTGAGAAGAGGAGAATACAATGAGTCTGAGAGTTCTGTACAACGACGAGGGTGCCGCTGGCCAGCCTTCTCCGAACGTCTGGGGTGACTGCCCCGTCGAGAAGGCCCTGATCGCCCCCGAACTGCTGGGTTACGTCTTCGACGATTTCACCAGCCCTGTCGCCACCGATAGCTCGGTGCCCCTGTGGGCCCTGACTGGTACCAACGCCGACGTCGACAACGTCGCCGACGTGGCCGATGGTCAGATCCTGCTGGAGGGCTCCGGTGCCGACAACGACTCGGCGACGATCGCCAAGAACGACATGTACCTGCTCACCATGAACAGTGGTAAGCGGTTCTGGTTCGAGGCGAGCGTGAAGCTGAGTGCCGCTGGTGCCGCAGATGACTTCGCCTGTTTCGTCGGACTGATCGAGTCGGCCGGTGCCACTGCCGAAATGATCGCTGACGACGGTGCGTCGATCATCGACGAGAACTTCGTCGGTTTCCAGGCGATCTCGAACGCGACCACCATTCAGGACTGGGACGCTGTCATCAACCAGGGTGGCAGTGCCAACTTCCCGGCCACTGTGCTGGCGGACGCGTCGACCAAGAGTACCGCCTACGTCAAGCTCGGCATCAAGTTCGACGGCAAGAAGACCCTGTACTTCTACGCCGATGGTGCCCAGGTTGCGACGTACGACATCGACAACCTGGACAACGACACGATGGACAAGGAAATGACCATCGCGATCGGCGTCAAGGACTGTGAGGCTGCCCAACTCGGTCTGTACGTGGACTGGGCCCGGTTCGCCTACGACAAGGTCGCCAACGGTCGCTAAGAGGAGGTGACACATGGGTTACATGTACAAGGAACTTGAGGATATGGAGAGCATCCCGGCACCCGCTGGGATTGCTACTCCGAAATCTCAGCATGTCACTGAGGACGGGAAAACTCTGGTATACGGCACCATGGTTCCGTCCGACGCGGCTACTGGGTACGCCCCCGGTTGTGAGTTCATCGACACGGACAGCGGGGCACGGTACATCAACGAGGGTACTTCGGCAAGTGCAGACTTCAACAAGGTGCTGACGCCGGATAACGCGGTTGCCGCGTTGGAGGGTGCCAATCAGTCTGGCACTGCGGCCGGTGCTGGCCCGTCGCCGCTGATCTGGGATGACTCCAAGCTGCTTGAAGTGATGCTGGACCCGACCGCCGGGTTCTACTACTTCAACGACTACCTCGGTGAGATAGACGTCACCACTGCCGATGGCTATGTCATTACGCAGGTAACGTCCGGCGGCATCTCGCCGGTGGTCGATGAGGACGGTGGCGTCCTGTTGGTCGATTCGCAGGGTGACGTCGACGCTTCTGCTGATGACGGTGTGAACGTGCAACTCACCAACTGCATGTTCAAGCCTGCCGCCGGTCGAACTATCCGGTTCGAGGCACGCGTGAAATTCAACGACAACAGTGCGTTGACTGGTCAGTTCGCCATCGGCCTTGCCGGTGTGCAGACGGCGGTTATCGCCGCAGGTGCGTTGGAGGACACCGTCGATAAGGCACTGTGGTTCCACCACGGGGCCTCGACCGCCGACAAGATGTCAGTGTGTGCCGCTCGTGCGGATGCCGAGGACATCGATGCCGACAAGGCCACGACTGTTGACGATACCTACATCAAGTTGGGTTTCGTGATCGATGGCCTAACCAGCATCAAGTGGTATGCGGACGGTGTGCTCGTTCACACAAGTTCCGTTACCGCGAACATCCCGAATGCCGTCATGTGCCTCACCTACGTGGCACAGACGGAGGGTGCGGCGAAGGATGCCGAGATGTCTGTTGACTGGGTGCGTATCCTCCAAGAGGGTGCTCGCTCGTAACAGGTAGCAACAGCGGGGCTGGGATTCGTTCCCCTGCCCGGTCCCGCTTCTTTTTCTTGTAAAGGAACTTGAAAGATGGCTGAGCCTACGAGTGCACTATCAGTATACGACCTCGTTCTTGAGGCCGCACTGGCTGCCGAGATCGCTTACTACGGTGCATCCGGCGACCAAACAGCGACTATCCCCGTGGACACCGAAGACCTCGATCGGTGCCTCCGCGTTGTGAATAACGCCATTCGTCACTTCATCGCCCACGGGCCTTCCCAGGGCTGGCGTTGGCGTAATCGTGAGATGGAGATCAACCTTGTCCCGAGCTTCACAGGGACAGCCACATCCGGTACAGCAACCACACTGGTGAACAGCAGCATTGCGGGGACCTACGCCGATGACTACTTCAATGGGTACGTGCTCACAATCACTGCGGGGACGGGTGTGGATGAATACGCTACTGTCACCGACTTCACCGGAGCGAGCGGGACGTTTACCTTCTCTGCATTGTCCGGTGGATCTACGCCCGACACCACGAGCCAGTACCGTATTTGCCGATCCACGCAGGTCATCGAATCTGACCCTGCCCGGTACCTCCTGACCCAGGACTTCCAGGGACAGTACACTGGTGGCATCACATTCGCCGCCGAGCAGAATGCTGTGGGTATCGAGTGGACGAGTGAAGAGAACATTCGTAGGCTGCGGGAAGTCGACGTGTACCAGAACGACGCACCGTTTGTTGCTGCGATCAAGCCGAGTGCCACGCAACGCCGGTGGGAGTTCATCATCGATCCCGAGCCCACTGAGGCCAACACGATCGTGTTCCCGTACAAGGCGTCGTTCGATAAGATGGACATCATTGCCGGTACCGCTTCGGCTGCCGATGCTACGTCACTGACGGACTCGTCGCTGGCCGGGCTGTATCCTGACGACTACTTCAACGCCTACACCATCAAGGTCATCAGTGACACAGGCAAGGGTAGTTATGCCGTCGTCACAGACTATGTTGGGTCGACCGGTGCATTCACCGTCGCCGATTGGCTTGACATCTCTGGTGGTGCTGGTGGCACCGACCCGGCTGCGAACTCTGCGTACTATGTGGAACTCGACCAGTTCCATCCGGCAGGGCTGCAGTTCGACAACGCGATCCTGTCTGCTGTGCGTGGCCACGTGGAGAAAGAGTTCACCGACGTAGATCGTGGCTACTGGAATCAGTACATCACTGAGGACCTTACGGCTGCATACCAGACCGACCAGCGTAGCGTGCCGCGTAAGCTCGGGATCATGCGATCCGGCAGCGGCCCGAGAGTGAACTACGTCCAGCGACCGATCGTGGAGTATGAGCAATGATCCTGAGATTCCCGTTCAAAGGACTGCATCGTGGCGGGCCCCACGGGGCTCAGCCGGAACAGACGAGCCCGAACCTGCAGAACGTGCGGCCGTACTATGGCGGTCGCCTTCGCGGTGGGCAGCGTGACGGCAAGTCGAAGTGGGGTGCTGGCGATCAGATTGGTGATGCGGCACAACCTGTCGTCGCCATCTGCTCTGTCAGTTCAGTGGAGAGTCCGTCATAATGGCTGAGATACTGTTGATAAACCGACCTGATACGACTGGCGGTCGGCTTAACATTATTCGCCCAACCTACTGGTACGGCATGACGTTCACGCCTGCACAGGACTGCAGCCTCACAAAAGTAGATGTGTACGGCTATAAGGATGGCTCACCGCCCGAGCCGTTCCGTGTCGCTATTTACAATGTGGACGGGTCGCACCATCCAACTGGCTCACCTATCGATACGTGCCTGATAAATGCTAGTGAGTTTTCCACTAGTTTTGCTTGGATACTGGGTAAGACGTTTACCAATGGTGTCCAGTTGACAAACGGTACTGAGTACGCAGTGGTGTTTGAGACGGATGGTGGTGACGCCACAAACGACTATCAGATCTACGAGAAGATCGTCACTTGGTATGGCCTAACCAGCTATAACGGCGGTTCTACTTGGTCTACGGATACGTACCTAAAGACATTGAAACTGTATGGTGATACGTATACGTTCTCACCGCCCGAGGGTAAGGCAACCAAGAAGCGTTTGGTGGCCGCAGCAGAGTCAACCTTTTATTATGAAAGCATAGCCTGATGGGTAGCCTTGCAGATTACGCAGAGAACAAGGTACTTGAGCTTATCGTTGGTAAAACAGCGTTCGCCACGCCGACCGTGTACCTGGCACTGTCTACCGCTGATCCCACTGATGACGCCAGCGGTTTGGCTGAGCCATCCGGCGGTTCCTACGTCCGGCTTCTGACGGCCGGTAGTGACTGGGCAGCAGCAGCGGCTGGGTCCATAAGCAATTCGGCTGTGCTGGCGTTCGCCGAGGCTACTGGTGATTGGGGCACGATCACTCATGTCGCACTGTATGATGCGGCGTCGGGTGGAAACATGCTGGCTCATGGGGCTTTGGATTCCAGCCTTGCTGTGACATCAGGTAAGACGCTGCGATTCCAGGCAAGCCAGTTGACACTGACGCTATCCTAACGAGGTGACGCATGAGTGTTGTACTCAACGGATCAACTCAATATTTGGCTACGACCACAGTATACGACACATACCCATTCTCCGTCGTAGGTTGGTTCAAGGCCGACAATCTGACGCACAACCCGGCCCTCGCCAGCCTTGACAAGTTCGGTTCTACGGCCAACGCCCACTTGATACAGGGGTTAGGTGGTGCGTCTGTGCGTGCGATGACTTATGTGTCATCCTGGGCAGTAGCAACCACAACCGCTGGGTACGCTGCCGGGGCTTGGCATCATTTCGTAGCCGTATATGCCGCACAGAATGACCGCAGGATCTACGTGGACGGTGGGAACAAAGGTACCAACGCAACAGCCAAGGCTCTAACCGGCTGTGCGAACTTTCTGCTAGGTGCTCGTGCTGCCGCTTCGCCGACGTCGCACTTTGCTGGCCGACTGGCCGAGTGTGCGGTGTACAACATTGCCTTGTCTGATGCGAACGCTGCGTCCCTGGCAGATGGTGTAAACTCCCCAGCGGATGTTGCCGCAGCGAACCTTGTATACTACTGGCCGCTACTTGAAGATGCGAACGATGACCAGGGTTCCAACAACCTAACAGCGTACAACAGTCCGACGTTCGACTCGAACGACCATCCATTGGCTGGTGGTGACTTTCTTAATGCGTCGGCCACGATAGCCTGTACCTCTGGCCTGTCTGCAGGTGCAGAGTTGGCCGAGATCATCAGCGGTAGCTACGACACCGGCAAGACAAAGCGACTCCTGGTCGCAGTTGGCAACAACAGACTTTTCTACGAGGACGTATAATGGCAGCAGGAGATATGGTAGCATTGGCCGCTTCGGTCGGTGATCTCAATACCGCTGACCAGTTGCAGATGGCCGAGGCGTACGGGAAGGTGTTCATTGCGAATGGCACCAACCTCAAGGTTGCTGACTTCCAGAACGTGAAGATCACGACTGCGGCACTCGGTTCGCATCCGCCCGATCGCGGTAACATCCTCACCGGTGGGACCAGTGCGGCGAAGATGATCGTCGATTACATCACGACCCTGTCCGGTGCCTGTACGATCTACGGGTACCGCACGACCGTGGCTACGTTCCAGAACTCAGAGACCGTGACAGGTACCGATGACGACGGTAACGCGATTAGCTTCACCACGAACGCAGCCGAGACGGCACCGCCGCATTGGTACGACTGGACGGTCTACGGCGGGGACTCGACGCTGTACGGCTCGCTGCCCGATCAGGCTTATCTCGTAGGCGTGTCCAGCGGCAGACTGATCCTGTCCGGCGACAGGAACTACCCACACCAGGCACCGACGTCAGCGTCCGGCAACCCATGGGACTGGAACATCTACCGCACCACCGCTGATCGTGCAACTGTGATTGGCACCGGACCTGCGGGTGCGATTGGTGACGTAGTCCGGGCTATCATCCCGGTGCGTGATGGGCAGATCGCATTCGGGTGTGCGAACTCGGTCCACGTTATGATCGACAACCCAGCGTTCGGTGGTCGACTGGTTGCCGTGGACAAGACGATCGGTATCTTCGACGGCACAAGCTGGTGCTTCGACGGTGACGGCAACCTGTGGTTCTGGGGCAGCGGTGGGCTGCATCGCATGAACCGTGGTGCCCTTGTAGTTGAGACCGTGAGCAAAGAGGCTTTGCCGGATATCGTGAACACAGTGGATGCTGATCCATCGACGCACCGCATCACGATGGGCTATGATCCTGTCCGTATTGGGATCAAGATCTGCATCACGCTGCTGGCCTCCTCGACCAGCCAGGTGTACTGGTATGACCTCCGATCGCAGGGCTTCTTCTATGACACGGATGGGTCGACAGATCATGCCGTGTACAGCCAATTCAACTACAACGCCAACGACCCGGACTATAAGGGGCGGATCGAGGGGTGTGCGGACGGGTACATGCGAGTAGCCGACAGCACCACGTCTAATGACGACGGGATCGCTATCGACAGCTATGTGGACTACGGTCCACTGCCCCTGGCTGCAGACGGGCGTGACGGTTCGTTGGCATCGTTCGATGTCGTGCTGTCTGGTGGCGGGCTCGGTGGGTCTGAGGCCGATTCCGACGACGTCTACATGTACGTGTGGGCGAAGGAAGTTGCTGAGGAACTGTACGAGGAACTGATCGCTGGCACCGGGTACAAACTGTCACTGACATTCAAGGGTCCCGGCCGCAAGCGTGGCGGCAAACGCAGGCGTGGCGTCCGTGGGGCCTATGCCGGGATACGAATTGGGAACAGCACCCTGGGCGAAACCTGGGGTTTCGAGAAACTGCTCCTCAACCAGGGAGCACCAGGTAGGAGACTAAGATAATGGCGTTCACGAGAACTGTAAGCCTGCCGTCCAACTACAAGGACATGTCCTACATGGAACTGCAGAAGGTGTGGCGTGACATGGCCCGTGCCGGTGGGCTGTCGGCCTTTGGTAAAGAGACACCGATGGCCCAGACACTACGCGATCAAATGAAGGTCGCTTACGAGCGGGAAAAGGCTGCGAAGAAGAAGAGTGCCGCTCCAGCGGCAACTACCTCAGCCCCTGCTGGCTCCGGTACACCACAGTCCGTGGCACAGCCGTTTGAGCGTGCCCTTGCGGCACTGTCTGGTGTAGACAGTGACGTAGAGAAGATGTACCAGACCGGCAAGCGGCGGACCATGAGTAACATCGCCATGCAGCACGTGCAGTCCGGCATGGCCAACGTGCTTAACATGCCAGCCGCTGAGCTTGCCTATGAGCAGGCAGTACGCCCTGGCACAAACGTGGGTGTCGCCCAGGCCAAGGCCGGTGTGCTGCAGAATCTAGGGCAGGTCGCTTCCAATGTGTACGGCACGCAGGTCGGTGCGGAGACGGCTCGTTACGGCACCGATGTCAGTGCTGCTGCTTCTCGGTATGCCGCCGATCGTGGTGCTGCTGTGGCAGAGGCTGGCCAGGCCATGCAGTTCCACTCCAACCTGGCCAACAAGTCACTGCAGCGGTATAACGCTGATCTGAACGCAGCGTCGCAGCAGATGAACACTAGTCCAGTACCGATACTTGGGGCCCCGAGGATAGTATGAGCCTAAACAACGCCATCAATGTTCCGTCGCCGTACGATCCGTACGAGCGGTTTGCGAGTGACACCGCGAAAGCGATCGCTCGCATCCGTGACGCCCTCGGGCCGAACGCGGACCCTGGCTTTGGGTCGCTGACGATCGATGACCTCACAGTCGACCGTCTTGTAGGGGCTGATTCTGACAAGACACTAGTCAGTGAGAACCTGATCGACTACGTCAGTGGCACTGCTGACGAGATCGACGTTGCCGACGATGCCGCTGGTGGTGTCACGATCGGTATCGTCAATCCGCTGATCGTGGCCAAGGGCGGTACTGGCGTAGCTACGCTGACCGACCATGGTATCCTGCTGGGTTCTGGTACGGGCCCGGTAACGCCGCTTGGTGTTGCGTCGAACGGACAGATCCCGATCGGGAGTGCAGGTGCTGACCCGGTGCTGGCCACGATTACAGGCACGGTGAACCAGGTCAACGTGGCCAACGGTGCTGGCACTATCACGTTGTCGACGCCCCAGGATATACACACTGGGGCAAGCCCAACATTTGCCGGGATTACTGCCGGTGCCTCGACATTTGGGGACGGCGGGACTACGGACTACTCGCAGTTTGAGGCAGACGGTACGCTGGAGTTCAACGGGGCCGCTACTGTATGGGATGATGCGAACGTCGGCGGCTTAGCACTAGGTGGCCCCGCTGCAAGCCTGCCTGACGAAGTGACATTCACGGACGAAAATGGTGCAGATACTGGTATCTACACTTACGGTTTCGCTGTCGGTGAGAAGGTGAGCGGTGTTATAGAGATCCCGCACTCCTATAAAGAGGGCTCTGATCTATCCTTCCATGTTCACTGGCAGGGCGATGCGGCACCGACCGGTACCGATAAGGTCAAGTGGCAACTCACCTATGTAGTGCAGGCCAATGGTGCGACCTTGGATGCGGCCACCACGATAACAATAGAAACGGATATCGACACACAGTACAAGTTGTACACCTCGACCTTTGCTGCGATAACAGGGACAAACTTTGGCATGGGTGACCAAGTTCATTTCACCCTGGAACGCATAGCTGCATCTGCTGATGAGTATGGCGGCGATGCTAAGATAAAGACAGTAGGCTTCCATTTCGAGAAGGACACTGTCGGCTCACGGCAGATTACGACGAAATAGGAGAACACCATGGCAAACTTGGGCGGACTACCAACAGCACAGCTACCAGCAGCCGGTGAGATCGGCGGGCCTGCATTTCAGATGACCGATCCACAGGGCAACGTTATAAGTCAAGCGGGTACGATGGTCGCCGATCCACTTACGGGGATGGCTGAACCCGTGTATCCGGATGCCGTGACTGGCAACAATCAGGATGTCACCAGGATAGATCCAGTGAGCCTGGCCACGTGGCAGGGTGAGCAGGAGATGAGCCAACTGTCCATATTCGACCAACAGATTGCCAAGGTCAAAGAGCCCATTCAGCGAGAACTGGATACGTCCTACAAGCAGTATCAGATAGACGTTGTGTCTATTCGTAACTCCGGAGCAGATCAGGAGCAGCAGCGGCAGCGTATACAACAGATCAACAATCAGTACAGCAAGCAGTGGGTGCGGATCAAGAGCAAGCTGGAGCCGCAAGTCGAGGCATTGACACAGCAGAAGGCAAGCACCCAGCACCAGATACGCCTGAACCAGGCACTGCGAATGAAGGAGATTCAAACGTATGCCGGGCTTGCTGAGCAGGGTATCATCAACGAGGACGCCGCTCGCTCGCTGCAATACAAGGTGCTCGGATTCGACGTGCCAGTCACTGCATTCCGCCCGCCCAAGTACCAGAGTCCGTACGAGGTGGTGCAGCGAAACCGACAGCTTATGTCGTCTGTTCAGGGGCTGATCGCTCAGTACAAGATGGAACCGGCCAAGGACCGTCCATTCAAGCGATGGGATGTACCGGCTCAGTTGATGGTACTCAAGCCGCAGACAGAGTGGACTGGCACCGATCGATACGGCAGGCCTGCCCCGGATGAGAAGCGTGACTATGTGCCTGCGACCCCGGACCAGATCCAGCAGTACCAGTGGGCACTTGACGCCCAGGATCGGCTGCGTGAAGAGTCCCGTGCTGCCGCAGAGCAACTTATTGGCAAGCGTGTCACCGACCTCGCCGGTGCCGCCAGCCCAATGGCCAATGGCGTACGCAATGCCATGCCGAAGCAGCGACGTGCTGGAAGACAGGTTACTGCGGAGCAGGCTCGTGCCCTCCTACAGGAAGCCGGTGGAGACAAGCAGCGTGCACGTGAACTAGCAAGAGCCCGTGGCCTGACGTTTTAATAGGGGAACATCATGGCTGATATCTTTGACAGAGTCGCATCCGAAGGGAAGAAGGATATCTTCGACACCGTCGCGGAGCAACCGCAGGTAACAGGTGCCCAGATCCAGGGTGCAATCCAGAAAGCACTCGCTGACCAGGCGGCAGGTGTGCCGGTACAAGAGGCACCAACCGCTGACTTCGCAGCGTCTGACCTCGGCACACCGCTTCCACCACCAACGCAGCCACGGTCGCGGCTGGGTGAATTGCACACGGCGATCGGTCGCGGTGGTATCCGTGCGATCGCGGCTGCCCCCGGTACGCTCGCTACGCTGATGGAAGCCGGGGAGCGTATGCCTGGATCGTGGGCCCCGGATCTCCCAGGTATGAAAGAGGAGCGGGAGAAGACCATCAAGAGCCTGCGTAAGAAAGCCCGTGACATCTACAAGCTGACCGAAGTCGAGTCGATGAAGGCAACGCGTGGTGGTGCGGGTGGGTACCTGATTAACCTCGTCGGTGAGTCCGTCCCGCAGTTCGGCATGTCCACTGTCGCCGCGATCCTTGGTGGTCCGGCCGGTGTTGTTGCCACCAGTGCTGCGATGGGCGGTGAGGAAGTCTACCAGAACCTGCGTGACATGGGCGTGAGCCACGAGAACGCCAACACCGCACGCTGGGTTACAGCACCTATCATCGGTCTTGTCGAGAAGTGGCAGATCGAGGGCATGTTGACGCGTGGTAACAAGGAAGCCGTCAAGGCATTCGTGAAGGCCGCACGTGAGAAGGCCTTCAAGAAGATGGCGAAGGAAGGCGTGGACATCACGTTCGACCATGCGATGAAGGCCACGGCTGAGGGTATCCAAGAGGCGATCCAAGAGGGTACTGGCATCGGTGCAGAGATTGCGACCGGCCGCGACCTGGATTGGAAGGGCGACTTGGTCCGGCTCGGCAGTGCCGCTGTCGGTGGTGCGATCGTGGGCGAAGCCCTCGGGTCCGGTATCTCCGCAGTCAAGAGCGGGGCCAGCATCCTGTCCGAGATCCAGCGGCAGCGGGATGTCGAGACCACAGAGAAGATGGCGGTCGAGCAGGAACTACGCCCGCCGTCCACGGATGAGCCCGTTGAGGCCCCGATTCCAGAGGTTGGGCCCGGTGGAGAGGGGTTCACACCCACTGTAACCGAAGGAATGCCTGAGACGCTGCCTGAGACGCCGGAGGCTGCACCCACCCCGGAGGCCGCTGAGCCCGAGACCGCCGCTCCTGTGGGCGATACGGCGACGTCTGAAACGGCTGATGCGATCTCGGAGCCGCCTGCGGTCCAACCGGAGAGCGGAACGGACCCGGAACGTCCGTATATGTCTACTCGGAACGCGGACATGGAGACCCGGAGCCAGTGGATGGGCAACCCGCCGGTGCCCGAGCAGATCCCTGCCGGGACGCTGGAGAGCAGGCGTCAAGCCGCGATCGACGGCGGGTACGACCAACGGGCCCCGGACATCGCCAACGACATCCTGAACGATCCCAGACCTGCTACATCTGAGGAGACGCACGGGCTGGATATCCGGGCCGAGCAGCTTGAGGCTGAGCACGACCAGTTGGCCCAGCAGCTTGAGGCCATGGAGGAGGGCGATGTCAACCGCGACACCGTCGTCCGCCGGATGGGTGAGCTTGAGGAGCAGCACGGCGTCATCACCAAGGTGCTGCGATGGGCTGGTACCGAGTGGAGTGCTGCGGGTTTTGCACGTCAGCATAGACTGGGTGACAATGCCAACGCACTGAACGTGATCGGCCGTGCCGTGAAGGTCAAGGGCGGCAAGGAACTGGACGCGGACACCAAAGAGAACTTCCAGCAGCAGTCACGGAAGTTGGCACGCAAGCGTCAGCGGGCAAAGCAGTCGGCCCAGAAGGACACCCGCAGTCGGCTGCAGCAGGTGATGAAGCAGGCCACGAGCCGCTATGCGAAGATGTCCGATGCGGACAAGGATACCGAGCTTGCTGATCTGCTGTCACGTGAGAAGACAGACCTGGTGGTCTACAACGTGATGCTGAATGTAGCGTCTCGTATGGAAGGTGCCGACCTGGAGGCTGTGTCGCGTGCCGTGCTGCAACACTTCCCAGGCATGGAGCGTAGTCAGTTGACTGACGCGATCATGCGTGCGATGGACCGGCGGGCACAGAACACCGACTCGATGACTCAGTACCTGCGGGCTCTGCGTCGGAAGTATCGCAAGGTGAAGCAGCTTCGCACTGACATCGCTGACGTTCTGTACTGGATGGAGCAGGGGCGGATGCCGGGCAAGACTCAGCCTGTGCCTGGGGACATCCCTGATCCTGTTATCCAGAAGTTGCAGGATACACTCGACAACTTGAAGAAGTTGCAGAAGGAAAGTGAGGCCGCAGAGCAGCAGCGGTTGGAACGTCGCATTGCTTTCTTGAAGGCACGGCTGGCATCGCGTGACTTCGATACGAAGAAGCGGGCCACGCACAACAAGCCCAGTGCGAAGACGCTGCGGCTGCAGTATGAGATGGCACGGCTGGATGCAGAGATCACCCGACAGATCCGCGAGCAGCGGGAAGTAGATCCGCTGTGGCACACACTGGGTGAAGCGTCCCGTACGGTCATGGCCCTCAAGTCCTCGTTCGACCTGAGTGCCCTCGGCAACCAGGGCGGCTGGGTCCTGCTGAGCCATCCGATCCGTGCACTGCGTACGCTGCCAAGAGCACTGCGTGCTGCGGCTTCGGACCAGAAGGCACACGAGATCAACGCTGCGATCCGCAACCGGCCGAACTCGGTGTACTACTTCCGTGACGGGCTGGAGTTGACGGAGACGTCTGAGGCCAGCGAACTCACCGATCGGGAGGAACTGTTCCGGTCCACATGGATCAGGTCACTCGCCAAGTCCAAGGTGCCCGGCATCCGCCACATGGCACAGGGTGTGTTGGCGTCCGACCGTGCGTTCTCGACCACGCTGAACCTGCTACGTGCTGACTCGTACGATGCGATGGCTGCGGCCTTCGCGGACGAGGGCGGGCCCACCCCGGAAGAGGGGCGGGCGATCGCTGACTTCATCAACATGGCGACAGGTCGTGGTGTCACCCGTGGTCCCGGCATGAAGCAGATGATGAACAGGATGAACGGTATCTTCTGGGCACCGCGTAGAGCACTGAGCCGGTTCCAGATGCTGGCCACTGTCGGCGGACAGCTTGAGTACCGTCGTGGTAAGATCGTGCCGGTCGGCCTGCGTGGCACCAAGAAGGTACGCCGCATGTTCGCCAAGGAACTGGGCCGCTACCTGGCTGGCCTGGCCACGGTGTACTTCCTGGGTCAACTGGCCGGTGGCGAACTGGAGTGGGACACACGATCGTCTGACTTCGGTAAGATCCGATTCGACGACACCCGCCTGGACCCGCTGTCTGGTATGTCACAGACGCTGACGCTGCTCGGACGTATGACGTTCAAAGAGCGGAAGGATCAGTTCGGCAACGTGCAGCCGCTGTCCGGGTACGACATGGAGCGTACCGTTGGGCAGTTCCTCAAGAACAAAGTGAGCCCCGCGTTCACGATCGCGTGGGCTGGGTACACTGGCGACACCCCGTTTGACGGGGATACGACGCCGCTGTGGATCGCCAAGGAATCGGTAACGCCGATCGCACTTGACGACATCTATGAAGTGATGCGTGACCAGGGGGTGCCGCGTGGCACTATACTGTCCATGCTCGGCATTCTTGGTATTGGTGTGCAGGTCTACGGTGAGAACAACGTGGCACCTGGGAGAGCACCGGGAAGGGGTATGTTCTAATGAGTCCTGATGAGAGAGATGAACTGTTGATTCGCCTTGATGAGCGTACCGAGCGGTTGGAAAAGTGGACTACCATGCACGTCGCCCTGCACACGCGGCTGTCAGCAGCGTTCATATCCGCTGCGGTGTCCACTGTGCTGGCCCTCGGAACCACGATAGTCAGTGTGATCGTGGTGCTGGCATCTAGGAGTAGCGGCTGATAAGGTCTTCCAGCCAGGCCACACGCGTGAACGTTCCCCCACCGTACCGACGTGGCCTGGTGATAGTCCTAAGAGCCCTGGATCGAACTTGCTTTCTGATCCAGGGCTCTTTCACTAGGGTGCCTGTCCGCCGATACAACCAGTCCTGCACCTTCTCCAGGGGGATCACATCGTCATAGGGTAATGGTCTCGGCGGTGTCTTCTTCTTCGGCATTTGGCAGCCTACCAAAGTGTACAGGTTCACGTGTCACTGGATGCAGTCGCACACCCACTGGTATCTTAACACCGGTGCGAGTGGTGACTACGACCACAATCACCTTTTTGATATCATCCCAGTATACATCCGGCCTGCACTGGTGGTTGTTCATTGCATGGAACACGATTAGATCACGCCCCCGTGCCTCCGTCGACAACCAGGCAAGGACCTCTTGCTCACTAGAGTGTAGCATTCTGCAACTCCATGGCCTTGTGACACGCGACGTGCCCTTCCGGGCAAGGGCCAACAAATGTCTCAAGGACGAGTCGGTGGATATCGAGAGTACGTAGCCCGTCTTTTGTCCTGAGCACTACACGTTTATAGCCGTCCCGGTTTGTACTGGGTTTTAACCAACGGTTGGATATAAAAGAAAAGACTCTGCCCTTCCTGGTTATGGCATAATCACCAGGGGCTAGTGGTATACGTTCCATTAACCAACGTCCCCCAGATGCAGCACGTCACCGTGCCTGCGTTTCAGTTCGTCCATATGCCGACTGTACATAAAGGCCTCCGAGCCAAGGGCAACCAAGGCTTGTGCCTTCGCCCGTGCCGCCACCATCAGATCGAAGTCCTCCACGAGGTCCGCGATCTTCAACTCGGGCAGGCCGTGCTGCCGTGTGCTCAATAAGTCACCGGGCCCGCGTAGCTTGATGTCCTGCTCCGCGATCTCGAACCCATCGTTCGTACGCTCCATCGCTTTCAGCCGTGCCCTGCCGTCGCCACTGTCGGTGTCCGATAGCAGGAAGCAATACGACTTCTTATTGCTGCGGCCGACACGCCCGCGTAGCTGGTGAAGCTGGGCAAGGCCGAACCGCTCCGCTCCCTCGATCACCATGACTGTGGCATTCGGGTTGTCCACCCCCACCTCCACCACTGTGGTAGCAACCAGGATCTTGCCGGTGGTGCTTGGGCAGTTCCACCACTGCTGGGTAAGCTGCTTCGAGTCTTTCGACATCTTACCATGGAGCACACCGATCGACGCGATAGCACCGAATTTGCGGCAATACTCCTGGTATACTTCCTCCACCGCACGCATCTCATCATCGATAGCTTCGATCCGTGGGCACACAACGTAGACTTGGTTGCCCCGGCTAAGCTCGTGCAGGATGATATCATCCGCGTGGTTCCCAGGTGGCATCGACTGAAACCAGCACGTCTCTACGGGCGTACGGCCCGGTGGCATCTCTTTGATGATACTGACGTCCAGATCCCCGAACGCAGTCATCGCAATCGTACGCGGGATCGGTGTCGCTGTCATCAGGAGCATATGCGGGTTGCCATGCTTGGCCAGTTCCGCCCGCTGCTCGACGCCGAACTTGTGCTGCTCGTCGATCACAACCAGCCCCAGGTTGCGGAACTTCGTATCCTCAGCCAGCAGTGCCGTGGTCCCGATGACGACATCAGATATGGAGTAGTTCCTATAGCTGACGTTACCACCGGTGGACAAGCACACCTGCAGTCCGGCCCCCTCGAACAGTTTCTTGAGTGACCAGTAGTGCTGCTCCGCAAGCACCTGCGTCGGGCATAAGATTGCAGTCTGCCCGCCATTGCACGCCATCATCATCGCAGCGTACGCGGCGACAGCAGTCTTACCCGAACCCACGTCACCCTGCAGCAGACGGTTCATCGCGTGGTCACTGCAGATGTCACCATGTATATCCCAGACTGCTTGACGCTGATCGCCAGTGAACTCGAACGGGAAGTACCCCTCGATCGCTTTGGGCGTAGGGATGCACTGCACGTTCGGCTCAGCCTCCCGTCGTCGGTGGTGCTGCACAGCCAGGGCGAGTTGCATGTAGAACAACTCGTTGTACTTCTCCTCTTTCAATGCAGTCTCATACTGCACCTGATCCTTCGGGTCGTGGATCAGCCTTACGTTCAGGCTTGCCAATGGCAGGGCCTGCTTGACATAGCGGCTGATCTCCCGGCTTGTGATCCCGCTGGCTACCGGATATGTAACTACACGTAGGCCGCTAAGGTCCGGCCTTTTGCTGGCGGGGAATACCTTGAACTCAGGATTCTCGAAGTCATTCCAACAGCCGGGGCCCTTGTACTTACCAAACAGCATAATGCCCGTGCCCTTTTGCACGTTGAGACTACGCAGGTACCGGCCCATGTTGAACCAGCGGACACCGAATGTCTCGCTGCGATCGCTTCTGACGGTGCACGCGAAGGCCTTGTCACGTGGCGAGCCTATTACGAAGTCCACTGTGCCTACTACAGTGGCTGTATTGCCGGGCTCCAGCACCCCCTTGATATCCGCTGGCTCCGGCGGAAACTCCACCCGAGACGGGTAGTGGTTCAGCAGATCGCCGATGGTGTGGATGTCCAGTTGCCCGAGGGCTCGGGCCTTCCGTGGCCCTATACCCTTGAGCGTTGCGACAGCGTCAGTCAGTTTCATAAACGCCCTCCGCAGCTTTGCGGATGCTCCTGTACGTATCGCAATCCCTGCACGCCGGGTGGATGTCCCCGTTCTCATCCATGACCGTAGCGTACTTGTGACGCATACGCTCTGCGACGGCTTGGTGTGAGATCTGCAGCAACCGAGTGACAGCAGCATTCTTCTGCTTTGTGAGCTTGCCGCCGTCCTCAAGAGCCCTGGTAAGATGACCCTTGAGCCGGTCGTTCTCAGTCTCTAGCCGGTCAACTGTACTCCGAAGTGCAAGTGGAAACCTCATCGCAATCTCCTCACGCATGCTTCGCCGCACTGACGGCGTTCTGTGTGGACTTGGTGTGCGTACGCAGGAAGGTGCTCAGCATCTCGGCACCCTTAACGAGCACCGGGTCATTGGATGTCTTCGCACTGTCCTTGTACTGCTGTACGCTCCTAACCACCTCGATGAACTGGTGGTCACGCTCGTTCAACTGGCCCTTGAGGTCGGCCAACGCTGCCGTCATGTCGGCCTCCGTGTAGTCACCAGGCCGCTTACGCATCAGGCCGATCACACCACCGGCGGATATGCCGAGCACACCCAGGCCCGCAGCGAGCAGGCCCGTGGTCGGGTCGAAGATCGCCTCCTCCAGGGCAGTGGCCTCAGCCACGCTGCGTTCCATGATGCCACGCAGGATGTTGGCGTCAAGGTTCTCCTGCTCGATCATCTGCTCCAGTTCGAGCAGGTTGACCTCATGGGCAGCGGCGACTTGGATCTGTAACTTGCGGGCCTTGTACAGATTCGCGTAACCATCGTAGTCGTTGGCGTCCGCCAACCCGGCGTCCACCACATACTCAACGGCACGTCCGTCGATCGGAGCCGGAGTCACGTACTCGGACATCGCGGCACAGCCGACGCCGAACACCATAGCGGCACCGAGTATTATCGCTGACACGATTGTCACTATGCTTCGGATCATTCTTGGATCTCCAAAAAGGATTCACATTCACAATTCGGGCACACGTAGTACTGTGTGGCCTGACAGTCTGGGTCGCCCTCCCCACCCCCACGTACTAACGGGGTCTCGAACTCCTCCAAACAGTCTTGACATTCGTACGGCACAGGGCCTCCTACGTCATCAGGTACTCTTCCATGGCTTGTGAGCGGATGCGTACACCAGCGTACGCCCATGTTCGTTTGCCGCCCTCCATGTACTGCTTGCGAATCATCGGTCTCTGCAGGTTCCCCAACTTCATACCGAACGCGATGCGACTCAGGTCACTCTTGGTCTTGGTCTTGTGGCACCACCCAAGCCACAGGTCGTACATCGTAGCACAGTTGGCCCGAAAGTCAGTCATATCGCCGAACTCACAGCACTCCTCGATCATAGCACCGATCGGGTTGGTCAGTTCCTTGATGTTGTCGAGGTGCTTCATGGAAGCATCCGGCAGAGTGAATCGATCGTTGGCCAGCAGTCGACGCAGTCCTTCGATAGCCCACAGGGCTATGCCCTGGATCTCCGCTTTCAACTTGGTATCAAGCATACGATCCGGGTTGGCCTCACGGTAGTTGTTCGGGAAGTACAGCAGATTCGTACGCCCGCTCATCGCCTGGCTTGTGTCATCAAAGGGTAGCACGTCATTGGCGATGTACATCAGACGGCAGAACAGCCGGGCGTCCATGGCGTTCTTATACAACCTGCGAACGCTGATCGTGTCACCACCGGTGATGGCTTTCCATGCCTGTAGCAGCTTGTCAATGTCGCCGCGATTGGTATCACGTGACTCTGACATGATGGCGACGTACTTGTTAATCAGGGCGGCAGGACCGAACAGATCCTTGAAACTGTTGGTGTTGGTCGCGGCCGTGCGATCGTTGCCAAGCAGGGCCTCCATGACCTTACCCACCGTGGACTTCCCTGATCCCGGCACGCCGAAGAAGAACATCATAGACTGCATGTGGTTGGAGGCGATAAGGCAGTACCCCATCCACTCCTGCAGCAGGTCGATGCACTCCTGATCGCCGTTGAAGATGTCCGCGACGAACCATTCCCACAGCTTGCACAGTGCCTTCGGGTTGTAGTCGTACGGCAGCGTCGTGGTCAGAAAGATATCCGGTGTGATCGGAGTAAGCTGCTGCTGCTCCACATGGTAGATACCATTCTTGAACACCACTGCCCTGGTGAGGTCCATGCTCTCACCTGTCTTGAGGATCAGCGGTTCATGGGCTGAGTCCTCCACCCGCACGTGACAGTACGCCTTGGCGGCGTCGTCAAGGTTCCGCATCATGTTCAAGCTCGGCTTGATGTCCACCACCTGCACACCGTTCTTGGAGTTCTGCGATAGTTGTCGCGTCGAGAACCATTCGTACCACGCCTGCCGTAGTTCGGACTGCGTGATCTTCCGGTACTTGTTGCCGCTCCACTTGTAGAACTCCTCCTGCAGGTAGTGGAGGATGCGATGCCCACGGTACACGTGCGTGTTCTGCACCCAGGATTTGAGCATGTCGTACGGTGCGTCACTGTCCAGCACTGTGGTCAGCTTTTGCGTGTCACCAACTTCCTGAACATGCTTCTCAAACTGTGCTGCGGTGGGATTCCAACCCCGGAGGTCCTTAAACGGTTCCGGCGGCAGCACCTTAACCACGCTTTTGCAAGCAGGTAGCAGAGTCTGGAAGGTACTCTCAAGACTCGCTTGCCCCACGCCGTGGGCGTCCCTGTCACCGACGATGATAACTTCACGGCCCCTAACGAGGTCACATAGGGCTCGTGTCGCCGCACCTGCCTGCGGCATGCCGACTGCAACGTACTTGATACCCATCGCAGTGAGTCCATCAGATGAACCCTCAGTAACAACAGTGGGCCGATCCGATGTAGGTAGTACCTGAACTCGCCGTCCTCTAACACCAGCGTCGGTGTGACGGTGATGTAGGTACCCCGCATGCGGAAGCGGCTTGACTGCACCTTTGGGCGTTCGTACGCATACGACCGCACCAGGGTCAGCGGGGTTCTCGTCACTAACCAAGCACCCGTCATTCTCCCGCCCACATATAGGGCATGGTACCTCAGCCAAACCGACCCGGATAAAGTTGCGGGGTTGAACGTCCCCGCCCTTTTGTCGAATACCGAGACATTCATAAGACAGCCCTCGTTTCGATCCCTTCCATGCGATCTTCTTTCCACTTTCGTACCGCTTGGTCAAGCCAACAATCTTTCCGGTCTCGTCCCGCTCTGGAAATACCCATGCGTTCTCTGCCGGGTAGTACCCGACGCCGAGCCTATCGATCGCCTCAACCGTGGTGGTGTCGCCTAGTTGCTCGACTAGAACGGCAGCCATGGCTGGCGTCATGTTGGCCCGCGTTGCTACTGCAATACTTTCAAAGTCCACAGACATAGGTTACTCCCAAAGAAGGGGGACGTCCTTGTCCCCCGTTACCAGACACGAAACTACGCGATGGCCTGCTCGAACGCATCCTTGATCGGGTTCCAGTCCTTGCCAACCGCATCATTGCCACCGGCTTCCGTGACGATGCCCGTCCAGATCTGCGTGATCTCGACGTCGGTCTTACCGGCAGCCTTGCCAGCCTCAAAGCACTTCGTCCAGGCGGTGTTCATGTCGATCGCCTTGGGCTTACGCTTGCGAGTCGCCTTGGGCTTCTCCTCTTTCGGAGGCTCGGGAGCGGCAGGCGGTGCCGGGGGCTCCGGGGCAGCGGGCGGCTCGGCGGCAGGCGGATCGGGCTCGAACGGAGGCTCGGGTGCCGGAGCCGGAGCAGCGGCCGGAGCGGGTGCCTGCTGCGGGGCAGCGGGCGGTGCCGACTTCGGCTTGGGCCCACCGCTCAGTTGCTGCAGCCCGCCAGCGAACTTGGCCTGCAGTTTGGCGATGTCCCCCTTGTCCAGCTTCTTGACCTTCTTGCCGGGGACGGCGTCGTACTCGTCGATCCACTGACACCGGATCGTGGTGTTGCCCTCCCACGTGTTCTCCTCCATCCGCCACTGGATCTGATCCTTGAGTTCGGTGTTCTCCTGAATGTCGAGGAACGCCACACCGTCCCAGCCTGTGGCCTTCATCAACTGACGGGCACTCGCTGTCGGCTTGCCGCTCTTGCCGAACAGAACGAGGTACGCGATGGTCTCGACCTCGTCGAAGTTCCAGGGCACCCACACCCCGTTCTCGACGTCCCACATCTCGGAGGCTTCCAACTGCAGGATAGCCTGCGGATACCCACCGGTCGATTCGCCGATGGCACGGTCAACGATCTTGCCACGGAAACTGCCGACTCTGTCAATGTTACTCATGCTTGCTCTCCTCATTAGACTCTTGCTCGTTCACGTCCCACACGTTGAGTTGTTTGGCAGGCTCAGGTGTCCCGTCCCGCTTCGCCACAGCCTTGGCGATCTGATACGCCATCATTGCAGCGTACGCTTTCTTGGCCTCCTCGAATGCGGTCTGCTTGAAGACCGGGTTGTTGTGACACTTCTTGAACTTGAGCCCTGACCCGCACGGGCACGGCTCGTTCCGGCCGGGCGTCTGCCCGCCGACGATGGTACCTTTTGCGATCGCGTCCTCATGCACCGAACATGATCCTCCACAATGAATTGTCATTGGGTCCCGAGAACGTGACAGCCGGGTAGTCAGCGAACTTGGGACCACGGCTTTTGGCAAAGAACGACGCATCCGGTCGCGTGTTCACCATACGTCCCTGCACCGGGGAGATCTTCCGCTTGTCGATGACAGCATTCTCCCACGTGATGCGGAACACGTGATCCGACCACGCAATGTAGTCGTTGCGGATACTGTTCTTGTCCGTATGGAACAGATCCGGCCCGTCCTTGAAGTAGTTCTCACCGCTTGTGTTGGTCTCCTGCATCGACGCCGCTTGGCAGATCAGGATGACATTCTTGCCCCTACGGACGAGGGCGTCGAGATCAGCGAGTACGGCGTGCATCGTGTCGTACATGTGCCGGTACCCCTTGCCGAACCCGTACCCCTCGATGTTCTTCACCGCATGTCCCTTGTCATGCTTGATGGTGGCGAACATGTGGGGTAGGCACCAGTGCTGCAACTCCGTGGCGGTGTCGATCACGACGGTCTTGTGGTCGTCGAACACCGGGGAGTGCAGGGCCCCACGCACATCGGCGAAGTTCTCAACGCCAGGTACGTGCAGCACGGGCTGGCCGGTGAGCGGGTTGCAGATCTTACGCCCGCCATCATCGCAGCCGATGAACACCGGCTCCGGTGCCATGGCAGCGAGCGTCGTCTTGCCCATACCGCTCGGGCCGTAGAGGATGACCTTCTCCCCCTCGCCTTCGCCGGTCCATGCTGCGACCGTGAAGGTCTTGGTGGAGATGGCAGCCCCACTGGACACAGGCGGTGCCGCCGGTGGTGCCTTCGGGGGTGCCGGAGGTGGAGGTGGTGCTGATGACATAGTCTGTCTCCTAACCAAGTTCGATTTCTTGTCCGTCCAGCTTGGGCACCGGAGGCGTCGACCCCCACCCGAGCTTATACCCTACGGGTGCCTGATCCCCAGGCCGGTACTGAACACCACTGCGACACAGGTCGCAGAACTCACATCGGAACGTTGCCGTGCACGCACTCTTGTTCTCGATCCACAGGTCGTTACGTTCGACGTAGCGGATCTGTTGTGCGATCCTCGGTAGCTTGGCAGCGAACTGCTCCAGTTCCTGATCGGTACGGCACAGGGCACGCTGGCCGAAGTAGAACTCGGGACGTTCGGTGACGTCACGGAGCAACCGGGCACCGTACATGGCAGGCGTCTCGTGAATTGAGATGCCGCCCTTGCCCTGTGTGACCGCAGCCCGCTCCCCATCGACGAGGACGGTCTTGACCTCGTGGCCATTGTCCGAGTACTCAAGGCGGAACGTCTGACCGAAGTACTCCCCGGTCTCACGGAACGTCTTGGTATCCTTCTGGCTCAGGGTCTTGGGCTTGATCGTGGGCTTGTGCCACACGTCACAGTAGGCACCGGCAATCAGCGGATCAGCGGGCTCGACACCGTAGGGCTTGAGCAGTCCCATCTGCTGGGCCCTGCGTGCACCGAAGATGTACCCCATTACCTGGTCACCAGTGGTGAGACCCTGCCAGTAGTCCTCATTCAGCGATCGTGCCGTCGACTTCCGCTCCCACACATACACGAGACCAGTAGGTTTGTGCCGCACGAGCCGGTCGATCTTGATGACAAATACCGTCTTGGATAACCTCTTCTTGCCGCCCGGTTTGTACACAGGTAGCTCGAACTTGACTTCGCTGCCAATCACCTCGAAGTCGCTCTCGACACCGGAGTAGTACCACTGGTGCCCGATCAGGGAGTACAGCAACTGCACTCGTTCGACAGCCCACTCTTCGGCAGTGACATTGTCCGGGGTGCTGCTGTACTTCATGTTGAGGT
>Ga0180435_10000321_pt1 | contig 49374 bp, 42 predicted proteins | sample SS_ome_3_FD_132467 | JGI IMG/M metagenome (GOLD analysis project Ga0180435, IMG submission 132467) | Hypersaline lake sediment archaeal communities from the Salton Sea, California, USA - SS_3_S_1 metaG | ecosystem: Environmental > Aquatic > Non-marine Saline and Alkaline > Hypersaline >... | reverse complement strand
CGGAATATTATTCTGACAACAACTAAAACTGAATTTCTTATAGAGTGCGCCCGTAGCTCAGTTGGATAGAGTGCCGGACTACGAATCCGTAGGTCGCAGGTTCGAATCCTGCCGGGCGCGCCAAATATAAAATAATATCAAGCATTTAGAGATTAAGCCTTTTCTCCTTTTTCTTTGTTTGCCTATACCTGCCGTTTTGCATCACAACAGCCCCACAAATCCAGAGTTTGGTAGCTCAAATTGATCAATTTGACCTTTTGCCAACGGTTGATTCTGGAGCTGAAAATCGCGATCCGTGGGGCTTAGGATAGGACATAGGAGTAGGGGATTCTTCGTGGCTCTCGTATATATGTACTCTTATGGTAGCTCACACACAAGTGTTCCCAAATTATTTTTTTCATGAATTTTGCTAAGAACTTTTTTCTATTGTGAAAGCATGCTCAGGTATGCCCCCAATATTTTAGCCCCCATTCGCATGTCCGTGTGATCCTTTTGAACTCGGCCAAAACTCGTGTTAAAGGCTCCGTAAGATCGGTCGTGGCCCGTGGTGTTAAATAAGTTCAATCATAAAAGTTAGTTAAGAACGCATATTTATTGTCGCTTAGCGACCGATCCGACGGTGCCTAAAACACTCAAACAGTTGCCCGCGTTCAAAATGATCACATGCGAGCCCTTATCCCGGTTAACTTGAGTTTTTCGGATATGCGCATAAGGATAAGATGCAAGAATTGAACAATCAGTGTTTTGACTGGGATTGGTTCCAAAAGAAAGGAACGAGGATACAACAATGACCAAGAAAGCCATCACAGATACATATCGATCTTCTTTTTAGCATCGTAAGGAACTGCTATCAGCAGGTTTGGCCTGGCACTACAAACGATATTCCAGGGATCCAGAGCTTGTAAGCTGGCGTTTCAGGCACGGGTAGGCGAGGTGTATGGAAAGAAGACGAGCCGGTACCGCCAAGGGATTGGAAAATCAAATAAATGACCCCGCCAATTATAGCGGGGCCTTCTTGATATTTGTGGCATTAAAGTTTTTGAGGATCACATAGATTATCAGAGCTGTTCGCAACCCTTCCACACCCCCCGCATACAAATTGACCATTGGAAACCAATTTTTTCCATTCTTCAAAATTATCTTTCAATAAACCATCTTCGTGCAAGGCACACAGATGCTTCTCATGTCCCTCATGGGGCATTTCATTATTGCTCATAATTACCTCCAGTTTCTTTTTAATATTCTGAAATTTTATCAAATCATTAATAAAATTTAAAACTGAAACTATTGCCTCCGATAAAATAGGCTGCATATGGCGACTTGTCAAATACTTGAATCAAGTAAGTTTGCCGCCTTTTGGTACTGCTTATGATGAAATTGGGCCAAATCCGTCTGTAACCGGAGGGGCTGGTTATGGTTCTGATTGGGGTGTTAATTTGGTGATGGGTTGGAGGAATGGCATAAATGGGAAAGCCATTTATTTTAAGATGCCGATTACTTCCGATTTTAAGACGCATAGAAGTTCTAAAAATTTATTAAAGACTTGATCCGGCGTGATATTGAAGGTGTTGTCACTACGGTCCTTAAAATCCCAATCTTTGAGATAAAGGTATTCCTTTCGGTGCCAGGCGCACCACTTCAAAGGGTTAGACAATGGTCCGAATATGGATATGGCCGGCGTTTCTTGAGAAACTGCAAGATGATTAATCCCGCCATCATTGGTAATCAGAACTTTTGCCGAGCGCAATAATGCACCGGCCTCATTAAAACTAGTGGGGGGAGCTAAAAAAGACCTGGCATCCATTCGCGCCTTTATGTATTGTGAATCTTTTTTTTCATGAAGTCCCCAAAGCAATACAACACTGAAGTCGGTTTTGTTTACGATTCGATTGCCCACCTGTACATAACCGTCCAGATACCATTGTTTGCCCTTGATAGGAGTTCCTGGTGATAACACTATGAATTTTCCAGGTTCAAGACCGACAGCACCCAACCAGCGCTCAATTGTTTTAATGGAGGACTTTTTGATTTTGTATTCCAATCCATGATCTTTGGTTTCAATTCCTAACGGGGCAAGCAGGTCGAATTTATAAAAAGACTTGTAACGAATTGCAGCAAGGGGAACCTGAATATTGTATAAGAAATTCCATCTTTTTTTTATCCATCCTAAACGATAGGGCGCCTTAGATAACATAATGATGCGAGCCGAACTAGTGCCCCTTAATTGATCGATAATAAGATCATATGCTAAATTTCTAACACTTATGGCCGCCTTGAGTTGAGCCAGATAATAGCGTGGACCCCGTCCAGGTGGTTTTTCCATGATGATCAGATTGTCCAGATGTGGGTTGTCTTCTAGTACACATATATAAGGACGTTGGATTAAATAGTCGATTCGGGCTTTGGGGAAGTGCCTGCGCAGTTCTGGCAGGTAGCCGGTGTTTAACAGAATGTCCCCGAAGGGTTTTTGCTGGATAATCAAAATACGATGAATAGAATCTATTTGATTAGCTGTGAGTTTCCGAGTATTAATGTTGACCATGAGAAGAAAGACTTAATGTGGAAAGATTAATAATGGAGACCATCAGTAGTTACATCAAATTGTAGGTACCATATATTGCGGTCGTTGAAAATATTTTTTAACCGAAGATTACGCTAATGAATCTTCAGTTTGCGCCACCGTGAAGTATTACGTATTGAAAGGATAGCCTTCTCAAATTTTCCCCAGTATGTTTTCCGGATGGCTTAGATGCGCCAATTCATAATTGCTAAATAAGCAAATTAACGCTATAAAAATTGGGAAGGATTGCTATCCTATCTGCAATCCATTGCACAAGGGGCAACATTGTTGAGCGATTTGGACCACGCGTGTGTTACTAACCTCTTCAAATGTTATCGGCTTTGCGGGTAATTACTGATTTGACACAGGCGGAAAGGATTAAAATGAAAAAAGCTTTGGAATTGGAATCGTGTGATTTGCGCTACATTTGTGATGCCGATAATTTTAGATTTAAAAATACAGCCGATATTGACCCATTGGATGAAGTTATCGGCCAGGAACGTGCGGTGCAGGCCATTGATTTTGGATTGAACATGAAAAGCCCCGGGTACAATATTTTTGTAACCGGTATCGAAGGCACCGGTAAATCCACCATTACCACGGACATCACCCGTAAACATGCCTGCGAGCTGCCGACGCCCCATGACTGGTGCCTGGTGAACAATTTCCATGACCCCTACCGGCCTAAGCCCCTGGCGGTTCCATCCGGCAAAGCCATGGTTCTCAGCCGACAGATGGAACGCCTGATTCAGACATTGAAAAGTAAGCTTCCCAAAGCATTTGAACACGAAAGCTTTCATGAGAAGGTCAGCAGCCTCAAAGACCTTCATCAAAAGGAGGAAAGCCAGCTACTGCAAGCTTTGGAGCAGACTGCCCAGCAAAAGAATCTGACCATCAATAAAACTCAGACCGGATTACAGACCGTTCCATTGAAAGACGGGGCCCCTCTGACCCAGGAGGCTTATCTGGCGCTTTCCCAAGCAGAACAGCAGGAACTGGAAAAGCGCGTGCAGGATTTCCAGGGTGAAATCGAAGCCGTCATGCGGGAAGTTGCCCGAATACGTCAGGAGCGGGGCAAAGCCATGGAAAACTTGATGGCAGAAACCGCGCTCTCTGTCGTGGCCGAGCAGATGGATTTTATTTTGGATGCCTATGAATCGAATTCCGAAATCAAGACCTATCTGGAAGAGGTGCGTGACCATATTGTCCAAAATGTGAGTGATTTTCTGCCAAGCCAGGAACAGCCCGAAGCTGCCCAGTTCACCATGTTTCCGGCAGCGAAGCCCAGTTTCAATCAGTACCGCGTAAATGCCCTTGTGGACCGCAACAATATGTCCGGTGCGCCCGTAGTTTTTGAGCCCAATCCAACCTATCAGAATGTTTTTGGTCATATCGAAAAAAAGGCCCACATGGGCGGTATGGTGACCGATTTGACCATGGTCAAGGCCGGTTCGATGCTGCGGGCGGACGGCGGTTTTCTGATATTGGAAATTGAAACCCTGCTGATGAATCCCATGGTCTGGGAGTCCCTCAAACGGACCCTCAGGAATAAAAGCCTGATCATCGAGGATATGCTGGTGGGGCAGGGTATTGCGGCCACTTCACTGCGGCCCGAAGCCATACCCATCGATGTCAAGGTGATTCTAATCGGCGGCTATGAACCCTTTCGATTGCTTCAGAACCATGATCCCAAGTTTAATAAAATATTCCGGGTTCGGGCCGATTTCGACTATGAAGTCGAACGCACGGATCAAACCATTCAACTGTATGCCCGTTTTATCGCCCGGGTATGCAAGGAAGAAAAGCTGCTGAATTTTTCTCCCAAGGGGGTAGCTGCCTTGGTTGAATTTGGTGAAAAGGATACCTCCAACAAAAACAAGCTGTCGCTGCGTTTCGGTGCCATTGTGGGTATTATCAAAGAGGCGGATTACTGGGCCAGGAAAGAGGGCAGCGACCATGTTTCAGAAAGGCATGTTATCCAGGCCTTTAACGAGCATCGATTTCGCTACAACCTGTATGAAGAAAAGATCCATGAATCCTACACCGACAATACTGTATTGATCGATGTGAGTGGCAAAACCGTGGGCCAGGTCAACGGCCTGGCGGTCCACCAGGTGGGCGACATATCCTTTGGCCGCCCTTCCCGTATTACGGCAGAGACCTTTATGGGCAAAAAGGGCGTGGTTAATATTGAGCGCGAGGCCAATATGAGCGGCCGCACCCATGATAAGGGGGTATTGATTCTCTCCGGTTATTTGGGCCGCATTTTTGCACAACATCAACCCTTAAATCTGTCCATCAGCCTCACTTTTGAACAAAATTATGCGGGTGTGGATGGTGACAGCGCCTCCTCCACCGAGCTGTACGCTATTGTATCCAGCCTGGCAGACTGCCCCATCGATCAGGGTCTGGCGGTTACCGGCTCGATCAACCAGAAAGGCGAGGTCCAGGCCATCGGTGGGGTCAATCAGAAAATCGAAGGCTTTTTCGATGTATGTAAAACCAAAGGACTTACCGGGGAACAAGGCGTGCTGATACCGGTGGCAAATGTGAAGAATCTGATGCTGAAACGCGAAGTGATTGAGGCCGTGGACGCCGGTCAATTTCATATTTATCAGATTAAAACCGTGGAAGAGGGCATCCAGATTCTAACCGGTCAAACCGTGGGCAAACCGGATGCCGAGGGACAGTACCCGGAAGGCACCATATATGGAGATGTTCAAAAGAAGCTGAAGAACTATCTGGAAAGGGAGCTGGAATTGAAGCAGGGAAGGGATAATGAATAGTAGTATTACTGTATGAGGTTAAATTTGGGTCAAGGATCCAAATACAAAATGTGTTAATTAAATCCGAAGCACGAATATCGAAATCCGAAACAAATCCAAATGACCGAAAATAAAAAACTAAAACGATATGATCTGTAAGATAGAACTCTGATTTTTTCAGAGAATATTAGATCATTTGGCAAAGAACTGCCAAGAAATACAAAAAATTTTGAAGACGGTAAGCAAATGCTGGTCAAGCAGATCAAACTATCGAAGATGGAAACATTCTGTTACCTCGTGGGTGATGAAAATACCCGGACGGCGGTACTGATCGATCCGGCATTCGATACCGGGCGAATTTTAGGGATTGCTGCTGAAATGGCTTATACGATTACCCACGTAATCAATACCCATTGCCATTCCGATCACACCGCCGGAAACCACGCTATTATTAGGGCCACCAAAGCCAGGCTTTTCATTCATAAAGCCGATGCTCCCAAGCTCACCACCATCGTTAACACGGCTTTTTCGAAGGTGCTGGGGGGTAAGGGATCACCCCTGCCGGATGTTCTGCTCCAGAATGATGAGGACATTGCTATCGGTGATACAGTTTTAAAAACAATTCATACACCCGGGCATACCCCTGGCAGTATCTGTTTGTATGCGCCCGGACATGTGTTCACCGGCGATACCCTGTTTGTGGAAGCCGTAGGCCGCACGGATATGCCGGGGGGATCGTCCCGGCAATTGCTGCAGTCCATTCGGGAAAGACTGTATACCCTGCCTGGTGAAACAGTTGTCTGGCCCGGCCATGATTACGGTCCCACACCCAAGTCAAGCATCGATTATGAAAAACAGTACAACGGCTTTACACGCTGAACACAATTTTATTTTTTGTATTGATTAATTAAAAGCTTTTTTGTAAATATCCGTACTTCCAGTTCACCCAAAAAATGGTAAGATAGGACCGTGTTTGCTGCAGTATGATTGAATCCGATGATGTTTTAAGTCTAAGAAATTCAGATTTAAATAGATCCGTATCGATTATGAAATAAAGGGATACCTGTATGATTCATGTAGAAAATTTGACCAAATATTACCGGGATTTTTGTGCCGTGGACGATATCAGCCTGGATATTCAAAAAGGGGAGATACTCGGCATGTTAGGCCCTAACGGTGCCGGAAAGACAACCTTTTTACGCATGCTGACGGGTTTTCTGAAGCCCACCCAGGGGACCATCCGTGTAAAGAATCTCTCGGTGAAGACAGACAGCCTGGGCGTGAAGAAACTGATGGGTTATTTGCCTGAATCGGCCCCCATATACAAGGACATGCTGGCCTATGATTATCTGTATTATGTGGCCGGCATCCGGGGTATCCTTCCGGACGACATTCCCTCGCGGATACGATCTTTGTCTGATCTGTGCGGGCTGAACAGCATGATGCACAAGCCAGTCGGTGAATTATCCAAGGGCTACAAACAGCGGGTCGGTCTGGCCCATGCAATGATGGCTGACCCCGAGATCCTGGTGTTGGATGAACCCACATCCGGTTTGGATCCCAATCAGATCGTTGAAATCCGTGATATTATCCGCCAAATCGGCAAGGAGAAAACGATCATCCTTTCAACGCACATTCTCAGCGAGGCCGAAGCAACGTGTGATCGGGTGGTGATTATCCACAAAGGCAAAATTGCCGCCGATGATCGTACTGAGAACCTGAAAGCCGCCAAGGACGAAGAACGGTTGATAAAACTATCGGTAATAGGCGCAGAACCCCAAGCTTTACGGGAATTATTGGGGCGCGTGCAGGGGGTTCAGCAGGTGGATGTGGTGGGCGGACCAGACAATACCCTTACGGCAACACTTACATGTGAGGAGGGATCCGACCTACGTGCCACCGTTTATCTGGCCATTAAAGATACGGATTGGCTCCTGACGGAATTGAGTATGGAGACCCAAACGCTGGAATCAATTTTCAGGCAGATTACACTGGAGCGTTAATAATGAAACAACTATACCACATTTTTAAAAAAGAACTGTATGCTTATTTTTTGTCGCCGATTGCATACATCGTTATTACCATTTTTTTAATTGTCACGGGTTGGTTCTTTTTTTCGACTTTTTTTCTATTCAACCAGACCAGTTTGCGAAATTTTTTCGCACTCATGCCGATTATGTTTTCTTTTGTTGTACCGGCCGTAACCATGCGACTCTTTGCAGAGGAGCTCAACATCGGGTCCCATGAGCTGCTCTTAACCATGCCGGTGTCTGTCCGGCAGGTTGTCCTGGGGAAGTACCTGTCGGGCATTTTTTTCATGGTGATCACCCTGCTGCCGACCCTGTCATACCCCGTAACGATTTCATTTCTCGGCCAACTGGATTGGGGGCCAGTGTTAGGTGGGTACATCGGTACTTTGTTGCTGGCAAGCGCTTTCTGTGCCGTAGGCCTATTTGCATCTTCTTTAACAAAAAACCAGATTATCGCATTTATTATCGCCATGGCCATCTGTTTTTGTCTGACCATGCTTGATAAAATGCTCTTTTTTATACCCAGTGCTCTTTTGGGATTTTTGGGATATTTGGGTGCTGATTCGCACTTTGCTAATTTTAGCAAAGGCATCATAGACACCCGGGACATCATTTACTTTGCCAGTGTGGCTTTTGTGGGACTTTATGCCACGCAGATGTCCATTGAGGATATCACTTGAAGAACCCTTATATCTTCGGAGAACCTTATGAATTTTGTTGGTTTAACTTCAAAGTACACCAAATTTTTAACCTATGTGGTGGTGGTCGTTTTATTAAACCTTGCCGGTTTGACGCTTTTCCAACGGATCGATTTGACTGCCGGCAATCTTTATTCCATCTCTGAAGTCAGTAAGCTAGTTGTATCCACACTGACCGAACCGTTGACCATCAATGTTTTTTTCACCAAAAATTTGCCGGCGCCGCATAACAATACCGAGCGGTACTTGAACGACCTGCTGTCCGAGTATGCAGCCTCCGCCAACCGCTATTTTAATTATCGTTTTCATGATGTCAGCCCGGCCCAGAATGAATTGAGCGATATCACGGCCGAAAACCAGGCTTTGGCAAATAGTTTCGGTATCCGCCCCATCCAAATTCAAGTGGTCGAAAAGGATGAAGTCAAATTTATGAAGGCCTACATGGGGCTGGTGGTCATCCATGGCGACCAGATAGAACGGCTGGGCACCATCACTTCAACAGATGGCTTGGAATACCGGCTTACCATGGCCATTCGTAAGCTCAACAACAAGGTTAGTGCGCTGCTGGCGCTGAAAGACAGCGTCCAGGTCGATTTATATCTCTCATCATCGTTACAGGATGTTGCCCCGGTTATGAAACTGGAAGGGCTAAAGGCGCTACCCAAAGAGGTGGAAGCCATGGTGGCACGCATCAACAGCAAAAGCTACGACAAATTGAAATTTGCGCATATTGATCCCACCAAGGATCCGTCCGTCCAGCCGGAACTGGAGCGCCACAAATTGCTGCAGTTGAATTGGCCGGCTCTTGATAACGGCAGGATAAAAGCCGGGAAAGGTGCCATTGGGCTGGTGATGACCTATGGTGATAAGTCCGTTTCCACGCCGGTCATGCGGGTGATCAAGATACCGATATTTGGAACCCAGTATCAATTGACCGAACTGGCGCAATTGGAAGAGACCATTAGCGCCAACTTGGAATCGCTTATCGATATCAACCAAAATCTTGGTATTCTGACGGATCATGGCAGTCTACCGATCGTAACACCGCCACAGCAGAACCCCTTTGGGCAGCAGCCGGAATCAGCACAGAATTTCCGGGCTCTGGCGAGCCAGAATTATTCAATGAAGCCGGTAGCCCTAAAGGAAGAAACCCTTGCTGATAGCTTCAATTGCCTGGTGATACCCGGTCCCAACGAACAATTTTCTGACTATGATCTTTTCCAGATTGACCAGTTTTTGATGAAAGGCAAAAGCCTGGCTATCTTTATGGACAGTCTACAAGAGGTCCGGCAGAATGATCAAAATTTTCGTATGTCTGGAATGAATCAGACCTATGTACCCATGAATTCCGGTCTCGAAAAACTATTGTCGCACTATGGTATCGACATACATGCATCCATCGTCAATGACGAGGAATGCTTCCGGCAACGTTTACCACGCGAGATGGGTGGCGGTGAACAGCCGATATACTTCGCGCCATTAATTAAAAATAATAATATTAACAGCAGTTTAAACTACATGCAAAATATTTCGAGCCTTGTGGCGCTAAAACTGTCGCCCATCAGTATTAATAGCGAGACGATCAAAACACACGACCTGAAAGCTACGATGCTGTTTCAATCTTCAAAGCGTGCTTGGGAAATGAAGGATCGCATTAATCTTAATCCCAACTTAATCAGACCACCGGGTCCTGATACCGAACGCCGGCAATTTCAGCTAGCCTACATGGTGGCAGGCAGCTTCCCCAGTTATTTTGCCGGCAAGCCCATACCTGAGAAGCCCAAAGATGAATCCACGTCGGAATCGCCAGAAGATAAAACCGAAGCGGACAATAATACCGGAGACAAGGTGCCCCCGGCTACCGCAAAGATCCAGAGCCAGGGGAATCTCCTCGAAAAGGGTAAGCCGGGAAAAATCTTTGTGGTGGCTTCCGTGGACATGATCAAGGACAACTTATTAAGCCAGGAGGGTCGGAGTCCGAATGACATTTTTATCATGAATATTCTGGATTATCTCAATGATCAGGTGCCCATTGCCAAAATGCGTAGCAAACAACAACGATTCAACCCGCTTAATGAAATGGGCGCATTTCCCAAAACAGTTGTCAAAACGATCAATATTGTCGGTTTGCCCGTGGTGGTGGTATTTTTTGGATTGGCGGTTTGGGCCAAGCGCACAGGTCGAAAAAAGAAAATCCAGAGGGAGTTCAAAATATGAAAGTTCGCAAGGAGGCGGTTATACTGGCCGTCATCATTATTGGATTGTCGTTGTATCTGATATTGAACAAACGGGACCGGAATTTATATGAGGTGCCCGAGCTCGCACCAATACCGGTTGCAGAGATTAGCAAGCTGCGGTTTGCTTCGGCTGGTGATACCATTGTAATGACACGCAAAGCCGGAAATTGGGTAATCAATGATGCTGCCTATCCAGGTGATGCGAATAAAATTAAGCGGGTGTCCGAACTGGTGGCAAATCTCAAACTGGCCACATTGATATCCGAGTCAAAGGCATATCAACGCTATGAGCTGGACGATGCTCATAAAATCGCTGTTCAGGTTTGGCAAAGCGGTAAGCTGGTTCGGGAATTTGATGTGGGCAAGACCGCATCGAGCCACCGGCATACGTTTGTAAAACTTGCCGATGATCCCAGGATTTACCATGCACATGAGAATCTGCGCAGTCAGCTAGCGGGCGACACGGATGCATTTCGGGATAAACGTGTCATGTCCTTTGAAAAAGAGCAGATTAAGGGTGTGCATATTCAAAAAGATGACCAACAGCTTACCTTCAAAAAGGAGATCAAGGAAGCTGCAGAGGAAGACGCATCAACACAGAGCCAGCAGTCCGGTCATGAACAAGAGAAATATCATTGGAAGGATGCCGAGGGCAATCTGGCCGATGCGAACAAGATCGATCGCTTGATCAAGGATATGTCCGACCTTAAATGCCAGCGATATATCGATGATAAGACCAAATCAGACCTTTCCAATCCGATGGTAACCCTTACTTTAGAGGGAAGCGAAACATATGCCTTGAGTCTATTTGATAAATCCGATGAAGATTCTGACTACCCGGCAATTTCGTCGCAATCAGACTATCCATTTCTGTTGTCAGGATGGCGAGCAGACCAGGTTGTGAAATTTATGGACGAAATACAGACGAATGACAAAGAACCGGAAACTTCTGAATCGGATGACGGAACCGATTTAGACATTCCGAAAAATTGAAATGATCCAGCGACATCCCATTGTGTTGATCATCTTGATGGTTGCGATGGTTTCACTCCCACTTCTGGCAGAAGGAAACGATACCGATCGTAAATTAGATATCAATATCGCAACCGCAGAGGAACTTAGGGAAATTCCTTTTATCAGTCCAAGTCTGGCCCGGGCCATCGTGTCATATAGAGAAAAGGTTGGTGGGTTTGTCATGTTTGAAGAGCTGTTGCAGGTCGATGGCTTCAACCGGGATCTATTTTTAAAAGTTAAATCATATCTGTATCTAAATGGTATGTCCGCTGAAGATTGTGGCTGCTAAACAAAAAAAATGCGAAGCATTTTTTATATGGTTGACAAAGACCGCCTGCTATGTGATGGTCACCACATATAGCTATCCTTCCCTGTAAGCTTATATTTTGACAGCCATACGTAGCATTGATTACTTCCCGATAAGCTAATTCAATATTAGGATTCTGGCTCAAGGTCGCTGCCGGTAACCGATTCGTTCTGCAGGTAACTAAAAGTATTCAAGGTTTTGGATTGCTAAGACGATAATAAGGCTATACGCCATTATATCGTCGGTTGTCATAAACTGTAAATCTGTTGACAATATCAACCGGTGTTCACCGGGAAAACAGTCATCATAAACGGCAACTGCTTCCTCCCAGTTTCACAGACTACGGGGTATGGCTGGAATTTGGCCGAGATGTTTCGAATGGTGGCACCCTATAAACGCACATAACAAGAAACCTGATCCATAATTTGAATTCATCCTGCACCGAAAGTGGCGGGGAATTAAAATATAATCCTAAACAACGGGGGTACTGAATGAATGACTTTCTCCACAGTCTGAGAACTGGGAAAGACAAACGCTATGATCGCAATCGAGGCCGTCACGACAGCCCATCCTATCGCCCGGGAGACCGGCATATGCCCAGTGATAGGCGTAAACGCGGCAATTACAATAAAAGCAACGTTGCCGAAAATGCATATGTAACCATTGCCAAACTGTTACCGCAAGTCAAAGCGCTGCTTGATACAATTGTCACCGAAAGAAGTGATTTTCTTGTCTTGGAAAAGCGTCGAACTGTCGCAATGGAACGGATTGCCAGTTATTTAAAAATAATTGCCGGCGATGACGCAGCGCAACCAGAATCACCACAATCCCTTGAAAATTCAATTGATTCACAGTCAGACCTATCTATCCCCGAGGACACGACACCGGCATCAAAAGATCCGGATGGCGGGGTGATTGAGACGATTCAAGCACTACGGGAACAGGGTCTCAGTTATGACAAGATAGCAGCGAAGCTCGAGGATGATCATATCCCGACTCCTTCGGGCAGGGGCAAATGGCGGGGACAGGCTGTCAGCAAACTATTGAAGTCGTTGTAAATATGAGGCTGCAGGCTCAATTTTTTGGAACCAACTAACCGCTGATTTCAAAAACGCTGCCTGGTGCGCTGGATCGGACATGCGATGATCACCGTTCTTTTGGATGGTGATTTGTTTGGGCTTTGCGACCTGCTGATAAATAGATTGAGCGTGTGCAAGCGGTACTGTATTATCGGATTCACCGTGAAAAATATGAATGTTGCGAATTTGATCGATCCGGCCTGAAAGATCAAAGGCCAGGTACTGTGGGCGTGAATCCGATCCGGCGGGTTCAACTTTAAGGGGTGCAGCAAATATCACCATGACACTGATCGCCAACCGTCCGGCAACTTCGAGGCAAACAGAGCCCCCCAGGCTACTACCGAATAAACCGATTCGTTGTCGATCGATGCCCAACGAAATGAGTTTGTGTATGGCAGATTCTAAATCATTACCCCTGCCATTTAGAGATGTGACCTTCCCAAAATCACCCGTACTGTCTCCACATCCCCGATGGTCAAATCTGAAATAACCAATGCCGGCCGAATTGCACCTGGCGGCCAAGGCAAGTTGTTTCGGCGAATTACTATCGCTCAACAAACCATGACAACCGATGACAACCGGTGGTGCCGAAATACCTTTGGGCAGGTGGAGTGTCCCCGATAACGTGAAGCCGTCTGACGTGAAACTGATTTTCCGGGCGTGTGATGTGGAAGATTGCATAAAATACTCCTTTTTTCACAATCGGAACGTTATTCTGACAAACATGGCAGTTCAAATTTTCTATCATTCCATGTTGTCGTACCGGGAGCATTGTGCCATACCCGAACCTTGGTTTTAAGCTTAAAAAGAAATCGAAACGCGGCGAAGCCGCGCAGAATAACTTTGGGAACTGATTGTATTATGGCAGTTAAAAAAGGTCAACGTTTAGACTTGCCCATTTCCAGCCTTGCTTTTGGCGGAAAGGGATTGGCAAAACCAGATGGGTTTGCCGTGTTTGTAGACCAGGCTGTACCCGGCGATGTTGTTCAGGCACAAATCATCCGCAAGAAAAAGAACTATGCTGAAGCAAAGGTTGTTGAACTTCTGGAAACATCAACGGATAGAATAGCGCCGCCCTGTCCCTATAGTGGCTTTTGTGGTGGTTGCAAGTGGCAGTTTTTAAAATACCAGAAACAGCTTATTTACAAGCGTCAACATGTTGTTGATGCACTGATGCATATCGGATTGATACAATCACCGCATGTACATGAAACACTAGCATCCCGGCATATTTTTGGCTATCGCAACAAGATGGAATTTTCTTGTTCGGATAGAAGATGGGTATTACCAAATGAAATGCAGCAGGCGGACATTGATCGGTCCTTTGCCTTGGGTTTGCACGTCCCGGGTACCTTCAGCAAGGTCATTGATATAGACGCCTGTCTGCTTCAACCAGAAACCGGCAACCGGATCCTGTCATCTGTTCGCAAGCGTATGCGCGCTTCTAACTTTCCGCCATACGGGTTAAAAAGTCACAGCGGTTTCTGGCGCTTTGTGGTCATGCGAAACTCATCTTATTATGGCCAATGGATGGTCAATCTCGTAAGTGCTTATGAAGAATCGGAGGTGGTCCAAAAATTGGCCAATGAGTTGGCTTCGCAGTTTCCTGAAATCGTGTCGATTGTTAATAATATTACGGATCGGAAATCAGGTGTGGCTATCGGTGATTATGAGTATTTGATGGCCGGTGAACCCCACTTCAGGGAAAGAATCGGATCTTTTGAATTCATTATTTCAGCCAACTCCTTTTTTCAAACAAACAGTCAGGGCGCCCAGGAGCTCTATGAGGTGGCCCGGCGATACGCCGGACTCAATGGCAACGAAACAGTTCTGGATCTCTACAGCGGCACCGGTACCATTGCCATTTTTATGGCACAATCTGCCAGGAAAGTTATCGGCATCGAACTGGCCAAATCGGCGATTGCAGATGCAGAAAGGAATTGTCGTTTAAACGGCGTAGATAATTGTCGCTTCATCCAGGGAGATATGCGCGACGCGCTGCCATTACTCAATGAAAAACCCCAGGTTGTACTCATCGATCCACCCAGGGCCGGCATGCATAAGGATGTGACCAATCAAATTCTCGAAATTTTGCCAGATCGGATCGTATATGTCAGCTGTAATCCGGCTTCATTGGCACGGGATGTGGCTTTGATGTCAAAAAAATACAGGCTGATGGAGGTACAGCCCGTGGATATGTTTCCCCATACCTACCATGTTGAGGCGGTGGCAAAGCTGGAGAAACGGTAAAATCGGAAATCGGAGGCCGGAAGTCGGAGGTCAGAAAGCCGTGAGCTATTGGGTATAAGCCACAGCTGCTAATTGCCTCCGGCCTTTTACTTATAGCTGCCTTGAAAGCGTTCCACGGTCGTCATCCTCGAGCAATCGGGGATCCAGAATAAGCCTTTAGCGACTAGCTTTTTCTGGGTTCCCACTTCCGTGGGAACGACAGTGAAAGCTGAAAGCATAACTGTTTACTGTTGTTTTTATGGTTGGTGAAGCGTGTTTCCGGCGGGCGTAACGCTCTTCAAAAATGACAACTTTTAATCAGGACTTGACCATCTCCGGCCTTCGACTTCCGATTTCTGATTCCCGATCTCTGACTTCTTATATGTTACGGTTACTTGCCCATATCGTTGCCCAAGGCCTCAGCAATATCATTTATTAGCATTTCAGATAGCTTCCGCATCGCCAAGCTCATACCGGCAACAAATCCAACCGGGGTTTGGTCTGAAACAGGTTCCCGGAAGGCGTAGCGCTGCTGAAATAGGACGGTCCCGTCACCCGGGACAGAAGCCTCATCCACCAGCATGACATTCAGCGAGAGGATCGCTTGCCATTGATCCCCATCTTTATGCTGATAGAATTCCTCGATCGTGCCGGTTAACAGATGGCTATAGTCCGGTACGGGTTCTGTGCGAACCACTGCGTGGAAATAAGCGGTTCGGGCCAGGTCCCGCGCCAAATAATCGGCCACAAGATCACCCGGATTGGCCCGCCAGCGCTGCTGGGTGTACTCATTTCGTTTGAATGCCTGGGACCGAATAAGCAGTCGATCATCGTCGTAAACCGAAGACACATGGAAACCGTCAATTTTTAATATATATGCGGTGGTAACCGCAGGTGCGGCATCCGGCGGTTCGTACTCAAAGGTGTAGAAATCGATTTGAGGCGACGTGTTATTCAATCCAATACAGCCGGTCAGCAGCACCAGGATAGCGAGTGATGTGACAAGAAATTGTTGGTGCACGTGTTTAGCCTTTCTACCTATCAGTCATTATAAACATTAAGATCCGTCGGTGAACTTATTGCCTTATATTTGGTGTCAGTAAAAGCCATCAGTTAAAGGCAAATTCTGGATCCCCGATCACTGAACGATCAATCGTCTTTACCGTGGCTGATCTGATTCCCCAGGCGGCCGGCCAAGGAACAATTGGGACGGTTGTTCGGCAATGCGGTCCAGGAATCTGTTTAGGTGTTTACCCGCTTGTTCATATCGCCGCAGTGTCTCCCGTACCTGCGGCAACAACCGGGAAGTATCTTTATGGGTATCTGCAAGAAAGCGATTCCCATCTGCCACCAATGCATCCATATGCAGAACCAACGCATTGATAGCAGCCATTAAAGTTCTTAAAGATGCTTCATTTTCTTTCAGGGTCTTATCAAAATGATCTAGAGTTGGGCCAACACCATCAATCACTTGGGTACCGGATTTGGAAAACGTCTCAAAAGCTTGCGCAGCCTGGTTGAGCGATTCAAAAGCGCTCTCCCAATTTTTTTCAGTGGTAATTGTCTGGATATCCGCAAGGGTGGCCTGAAGATCAGCGAACAGAACGTCAATCTGCGCATCATCTGCGGCTTGCTCAATTTTTGCCATAACCGACTGCAACTGGTTTGAGATTTCCTGCAGATCAAGCTTGCTAAAGGTTCCCAAAATTTCGGTAAGGGTGTCAAAGAATTTCCTGATATCTGATGGCTTGGTGCTAATCACCGGATAGGGTGTTGGAAATTCAATTTGCTGATCTGGAACAGCGGCGTTTTCAAGCTGTTTTTCAAGTTCCACATACATGATTCCCGTAATTCCGACAGACTTAAGTTGGGCGACGATACTGTCATCGAGCTGAATGTCGGATTCGATTTTTAATACCACCTGAATCAGGTTGGCATCGGGCGCCACACCAATACTGTTGACACTTCCGATGGTGACACCACGGTATTTAACGGGAGAATCCTTATCGAGGCCCTGGACCGATTCATCAAAATAGGCAACATAATAACGGCCTTTTTCCAGATAATTGGACATGCCAAGCCAAATTACAGCGATGATCGCCATGGAAAAGCCGACAATAACAAAAATACCCACCATGAATTTCGTTTTAAGTGTGGCCATCGTTTAAAAATTGCCTGACGGTTGGGTGTTTACTTCCGCTGACCAGGTTTCCGGGATCGCCTGATGCAATAATTTTCTTTGTTGCTTTGTCGATCATCAGGATACGGTTCGAAATATTGAATATGGTTTTGAGTTCATGCGTCACAATGATGATGGTTGTTTGGGAATTCCGGTTAATAGCTTGAATCAGGTCATTAATTTCGGTGCTTTTTATGGGATCCAATCCGGACGTTGGTTCATCCAGGAATAGTAGCTTCGGATTCAACGCCATCGCCCGGGCAAGCCCGGCTCTTTTACGCATACCGCCACTTAGCTGCGCGGGCGTATAATCCGGGTAGGCAGCCAGGTCGAATTGGCACAGTTTCATATAGACCAACCGGGCGATAACATCTTTGGGCAAATCGGTATATTCGAGCATGGGAAGGGCAACATTTTCGGCCAATGTCATGGAACCAAAAAGTGCCCCGCCCTGAAACAACACACCCATGTGCCGGAACATAGCCTGCTGGGTGGCCTCGTCACAAGAGGCAAAATCAACATTTTCAATCAGAATCTGACCGGAATAGGGCCGATTCAGTCCGATCAAATGCCGCAGCAGGGTCGATTTCCCGCTGCCACTGGTACCGATGATGCTGACAATTTCTCCTTTAAAGACATCAAATGAAATATTGTCAAGAATGATTTCGTCACCGAATCGGGCCACCAGGTTTTTCACTTGGATAAGAGGTTGTTGGGTCATTAAATTATCAAACTGTTAGGTGGTTAGGCTGAAGACTGTTAGCTGCCGTCAGCGGTGAGCTTTAAGCAGCTGTATGCTGATGGCTTACTGCGAAAGCCTTTCGTTGTTTTTTACATTGAGGATCGAATAACCGCAAAAATCGAGTCAAAAAGAATGATCAGAAAGATGGCGCTTACAACCGCCGATGTAGCTGCTTGTCCCACTGCATCGGCACCACCTCTTACTTGAAACCCCCTAAGGCATCCAGCCCAAGAAATGAGTAATGCAAATACAACACTTTTTAGCATACCCCACACGACTTCAAATAGGGTGATGGTTTCCCATGTCTGGGCGAGGTATGTTCCGGGAGTCAAATCCAGTAGGCTCATGCCCACAATCATACCGCCGGTAATGGCAAAGAAGTCGGAAAATAGCGTCAGCAGCGGCACAACCAGAATACAAGCCAATATACGCGGTACTGCCAGGAATTGGGTTGGATTGATGCCCATGACGTACAGCGCATCCACCTCCTCGGATATTTGCATGGTACCGATTTCCGCAGCAAATAGGGAGCCTGATCGGCCGGCCACCACAATGGCGGTCATGATGGGCCCCAGTTCCGATACCATCGCCAGGGCTACCAGGGAGGCCACATAAATATTGGCACCGAATTGACTCAGTTGGATAGATGACATAAATGCCATAATTAGCCCCAGCAGAAAGCTGATTAAGCCCACAATGGGTACGGCATCGACACCGGATTTCTCCATCTGCAGGATAGTTTCTTCAACCCGCAAAGAGCCCGGGTGACGGACTACATGCATAAAGGCGAGCACCACAGATCCTAAAAACGAGATCATATAACGGAGATTGAATGCCTCGCGTATAACAATTTCACCAAAGCGGATAAAGACGCCGGGACTTTTCTTTACGGCTTCAATCTGACAACGTTCGGCCTCTTCCTTGGCTGCGAGATCCAGGCGGGTTTTGATATCCGGGCTCGGATTGATACAATCGAATCGGCCATGGTAGGAGGCTAGCATCTCCTCGACTTCCCTAAGAAATAAGATGCCGTAGTCATCTAAATGTCGTGTTTCAGCGAGATCGATAATTACGTTTTTAGGCTGGAGTCGGGCGACATCTGGTAATAGCGAATTGAAGAGGTCCCCCGCAGTGGAGACGTCAATCCGTGGACCCAATCGGATATGGACGTTTCCACATTTTGCGGTGTTCAACTTGTAGGCGAAACTGGTATTCACATTATTATCAATTTGTTACGTTGAAGCCTTTCGCACAAGGCGGGTACGGGATCCCCGATTCCTCGGGGATGACAACCGGGTATAAGTTTCAACGATAAAAATTGAGCGCGTTATTGTTAGCGTCATTCCCGCGAAGGAGGCTGTGTCGCAATTCGCCCAAACCCGTCATTCCGGACGGATGCAGCTCTGCTGCAGAAGATCCGGAATCCAGGAAAATGAATATAAACGGTAAATTTGGATCCCGGCTCGCGCTCCGCTTCGCTACGCTTGGCCGGGATGACGAATTGCGACACAGCCGCGAAGGCGGGAATCCAGAGTGGCCAATAAACATGCTACCCGTATTGTTAAGAAGTTGCAAAACGGATTTCTTCATCCCGATAGCGATTTCGATGCCGATATTATCGGCTTATCCATTTTGGCCGACAGGCTGCCAATGGCCTTAACGGCTGCATGAAATCACATTGGTCAATACCTCATGTATACGATCCAAAAGCAGACACTGCCGCATACACCGGGGAAAAATTTGGTAATTGTGACAGCCCCTGCAGGGGCTTTTCACGAGGTGACCGACTTCAAAATCAAATTTGTGAATGTATTTATTTTTCATTTTTAACTATTTTTTTTTGTCACCTCGACCCCTGATCGATATCTGCCATACTCCACCATCCGGGCCAATGTTTTAACGGCCCGCTCCGGCGTCGTGTAAAATATGCCCCGGTAGGGGCTGTCCGCGACCATATAAACGGTACGGTCCATGGCATCGGTCAACAGGGAGACACCGATGACAGGTTTATGATAGATTTCCATGAGCCGGGTGATTCTTTGAACATACCGTTCTTCAAATCCGGTCAACGTGGCTTGGATATCATTTAAAAAACCTTCGTCGTACCCGGGATCCGATTGCCTGACAGCATCGAGATAGAGGCCCACCAGATGTTTGCGGCCCATGATTCCCAGGTTGATCACGGCGTCGCAATCCTCCCATTTCAACAACTCTTCGATGATTGTCAACGGCAGCGATTCATTGTGTTCACCCACCAGATCGATCGGGTTTGATCGGCTCCAATAGGGCGGCAACAATGTGTCGAACCTTTTGATCAAGCCTTTTGAAAGATCCGGTACATCGATATGGTAGGCATTGCATAGATCGGCCGTGACCACGCCCCAACCGCCCCCTAAAGTCATAATGCCCACCCGCTTGCCCTTCGGGAGGGGCAGGGAACTGAATGCCGCCGCCAGATCCAGTAAATCCATGGATTGCTCAACCTTTACAATCCCGGCCTGTTGACAAACGGCATCAAATATCCTGGAATCCGTGCTCAGGGCACCGGTATGGCTGGATGCGGCTTTGCTGCCGGCCTTGCTTTGGCCGCCTTTCATTAAGATAACCGGTTTGATTTTGCCTAAACGCCGGGTTGTTTCAAAGAAACGGCGGCCATCCTTGACGCTTTCGATGTAAAGCATCACTGTTTTGGTTAGCTCATCTGATTCAAAGGCTTCCAAAAAATCCTCGATGGTCGTCATGGCTTCATTACCGGATCCACAAAAGCCGCGGATACCGATACCCTGATGTTCGGCGAAAGCCAGAAACTGGGTACCCATATTGCCGGATTGGGATACGAGGGCTGTCGTTCCCGGTCTCGGGTTTACCGGCAGGCTGGTGCAATTTAAGGAAACATGTGGATTACAGATACCCATCGTATTGGGTCCTAAAATCCGAATTCCGGCATCCCGTGCGGCGCTTACCAAGTCTTTTTCCAGTTTTTTTCCGGCTGCATCGGTTTCTGAAAAACCGGAGGTGATCAGCAACATATGGTGGATGCCTTTGGCAGCCAATTGTGGGATTATACCAATGACGTGCTTCGCCGGGATAGTAACAATGGCAAGATCAACGGAATCCTCAATTTCAGCCAGAGATGTATAGGCCTGCTGGCCGACAATAGTTCCTCCCTTTGGATTGACCAGATGCAGTCTGCCTTGATATCCGCCGCTTTTCGTATTGGCTACCAGCATGTGTCCCCACTTGCCCAAACTTGCAGAAGCGCCGATAAAAGCAATGGACCGGGGATAAAAAAAAGACCGCAAATTTACGGGATCCCGGCTTTGCGTCTGCGGTGATGATACCTTATGTTTGCTGTCCAAAACAACGAGAGCATCTACAGCGATGAGATCCCCGGTGGGGGTTGTAATCAGGGGATTGATATCAACTTCGACTATTTCAGGATGGTCATGGCCAAGTTCGCCCAAAGCGATGAGAATATGCCGGAGCTGTTTTTGGTCGACTTTGTTCTCTCCACGGAAATTATCCAACAGGGCAGACGATTTGATTTCAGCCGTCATCTCCGCAGCATCTCTGGGTGACAACGGCGCCAGGCGAAAGGCGACATCGGAGATGGCTTCAGTAAGAATGCCGCCGGCACCAAACATGACCACCGGTCCAAACTGGGGATCATGGAATAGACCGGCAATCCATTCGCGTTTGCCTTCAATAAAGGGCTGCACCAGAAAGCCTTCCAGATCTTCGGCTGCGCGTGCCTTGATGGCCTTACAGGCATTACGAACCTCTTGACCCGTTCTGAGTTTCAGGTGGACCAGTCCTTTTTCGGTTTTGTGGAGAATCTGGGCGCCAAGCCCTTTCAGCACCACCGGAAAGCCGGTCGCTTCAGAGGCGCTGACTGCATCCTTTTCAGTTTCTGCTTTGTGTTCAGAGATCACTGGAATGCCGTATGCCTTAAGCAAGCGTTTGGCATCATATTCCGATAACGCGCTGCGACCGGATATTTTTTTGAAATTGATTAACTTCGCGATGTCCAATTAAATCGTTTCTCCCTGAGGATAAATAGAATCTTGGCAACCACGCCCTTCCTATATCAAAAAAATACACAAGCCTAAAGGGTTGTCTATTTTTTCTGTGTTGACATTTTATATGATGTGACCCATAATAAGGTTAAAACTTATTATGGCTATTTGCCAGGCTCACAAATCCGGAGTATTAAAATGCCAAACATCACATTGAGCATTGATGAAGAAATCATTAAAAAAGTCAGAAAATATGCTGTGGACAAAAATACAACCCTGACATCCATGGTGAGAGCGTATTTAAAATCTGTGGCGCTTCACGATGAACAGGAAAAAAAGATCGCTTATCAGAAATTGAACGATTCATTTCAAATATTTTCGAGAGATATGGGCACACGAAAATGGACAAGAGAGGCCTTGTATGACCGACAAAATATTTCTTGATACCAACGTGCTCGTCTATGCGTATGATACCAGGGACGCGTCAAAACAAAAAAAAGCACAGGAAATATTGTCTTCCGCCATATCGCGTGATGCATATTTTTTATCTGTACAGGTTCTCGGCGAGTTCTTTAACGTGGTTACCAGGAAAATTCAGAATCCGATGTCTTTCATTGACGCCAAGGCAATTATCGATATTTTCAGTCTTATGCCGGTTCTTGACCTTGACCTGGCCATGGTGAATCGCGCCATTGATACGCATGTCCGTTATGACCTGTCCTACTGGGATGCATTAATTCTAGCCGCTGCCGAGAGGGCGGAATGCAGGCAAGTCTATTCGGAAGACTTCAACCATAAACAAATTTACAACGATATTATAGTAATTAACCCATTTCAAAATTAATGGTCTACGCCTGGGACTGCCTTTTATGTCTTTAGACCATAACGGTATTGACAAATACCACATATATAATATATTATAATTTAATCATTACGTTGAGGTAAGACCAATGGGACAAGTTACGATATATCTGGATAAAGAAACTGAAAAAAAATTGAAAAATGCTGTTAAAAAGACCGGCATTTCAACGAGTAGGTGGATTTCTGAAAGAATCAAGGATAAAACAGCAACAACCTGGCCTGAAACAGTAAAGGAGATTGCAGGCACATGGGGCGACCTTCCGACAGCAGAAAAAATTAGAGCAGCCATGGGTAAGGATAATGATAGAGAGCCTTGTTAGCATCCAACCATATTTCCAAGTGAATTTTAAACCTCAAGGATGCTAGGATGTATATACTTGACACCAATACGCTGATCTATTTTTTCAAAGGAGTCGGAAACGTATCAAAACATCTATTTGATTTAGCGCCAATCGATATCGGTATCCCTTCACTCGTCCTTTTTGAACTGGAAGTCGGTATAGCAAAATCTACATCTCCTCAAAAACGTCAGGCTCAGTTAAATGATTTCACATCGGTTGTCAGTTTGCTTCCATTTGGTTTGGATGAGGCGAGAATTTCAGCTTCCATCCGTGCAAACCTCGAACAACAGGGAATTTCCATTGGTCCCTATGACGTGCTAATTGCCGGAACTGCCATTGCGAATAAAGGGACTCTCGTAACGCACAATACGAAGGAATTTTCTCGAATTAAAAGCCTTTCGCTCGTGGATTGGTTCTAATAGCGCTTTAAATTTGAAATCCCCGCTGCTTGCAGCGGGGATGAATTCAAATTCTAGAGTTAGATCAATTTTTCTATACAATAGCGAAATCGGAATCCGACAGATTTCGGCAAAATTCCGAAATACCCTGCAGCTTGCTGCAGGGATAGGAATTTTGGTCTTTTGCATGAGAGCGACCTAGGTCGCGTCAGATAAAATCGTGGAACAGGATTTTATTTGCGCAGCAAGAAAAGCTACCAGGTGGCCAGATCAGAAACCGGATATCGCCGCAAGAAATAGAGTTCAAAGTTACGCAAGGTGATATTCTGGGCAACACTTCCGGTACCCTGGGTGAACCCAAAAAGAATACGTTTGAGGTTGTCGTGAATGGCTTGTTCCAGCTTTAGCGCGTTGCCGTTTTGAACCGTCAATTCGATCTGGGGCGTACGGGAAAATGTACTTCTAACGTTTTCAATATCGAGCAGCTCTTGAGCCGTGCATGGGTCACAATCGATCCAGATTTTCATCTGGTAGTCGTAGACGCCATCCGGATCACCGTCATCGGCTTCATTTAGCGGCCGGATCAATTCGAATCGGAGTTGATGGGACGCACCATCTTCGAGCCAGCTGGGATTGAAGGTGGATACCTGGTGATATCCGTCATTACCATTACCGGCGTTACTGTTAATGGCGTTCTGAATGGCCGTTCGCGTCCCGGCCCCGTGGCGGTTGTCATCGTTACTATCATCACAGAAATAGTCAATAGGGGCATTTGACGACCAATTATAGCTTCCTACCATGCGAGTCGTAATCGCAGCGGGGCCTGCATCGACCAGATCTGCCTGCAGGGGGAAATAGGATTGAAGATCGGTTTCGTCGCCATCTAATCGAATATTGTAATCGCTGAAGTCCGTTTTTTCGGCGGTATAGTAGCGCAGGTCACTCATTTGTCCATCGACGATAAAAGTCCGCTCTCCGGAACGACCACTGGAATTCATGGCCAGGTTCTCAGTGATGCCAACTAGGTCAACGGATGCATTCCAATAGTTTGGATCCATTGGATCCGCGGGTGATTCGGCAATGATATAAGGCGCAGTGGTTTCATCACCGTAATATATCCTTAGGCGGTGCAGGGTTTCATCCCAAGTGATGGCAAAAAAATACCATTTATTTTCTTCCGTAAAGGGATGTGGATCCAGTAGAAGGGTTGAATCGCTTCCCCAGTCGAGGCCCATTTCCGTGCCAAGTGTTCTTATCTCCATGTTGTCGTGCTGGCCCCAAAATCGATCAGCGGGTTCGGTAATATCAATGTCGTGTCTTCGGATCCAGAAGCTGATGGTGCCTGCCGGCGAACTCCAATCTTCGGGATCATCATTGGCAGGGGTGGCGGAACCGATACGTAAATAGCCACCGGTAGCATTGAGTGCGCCAATGGTATTCTCGCCCCAGTAAACCATGGCCGCGTGATTGGCATCGCCGTCATCACGACGGCTGTCGTCGCTACAGGCATCACCGCTGCCTGGGTTGGGGTAGGTATCGATCTCCACGGCCATTTTGGGGGGCTGCAGTCCATTGCCGGTTAAACCCGGTCCACTGCCGGCGCCGGCATATCCCAGGTATTCACCGTCTTCGCCGGTATCGCCATCGGTGTAATTGGCGCTGCTGATGAGGGCAAAGGTGAAACCGTCTCCAAAGTCAGTGCTGTCGGCCGATGAATCCGTGTCGTCGAATTCAAATTCCAGATAGGCCCGGATCCCGCGGCCCAGAAAGCAGTTTCCCTCGACACAGTTGGCGATGTCACTATCGCCCTTATACCAGACCGAGCCAAAGCTGTCGGCCAAATCACGACCCAGCTGGACAGTTTTTTGGACCGTATCGATGACAATGGGATCGTCACTGGTATCCCCCGGGGTGGAATCAATTGCCAAGGTGGTCTCAAAATCCTCAATGTCTTCTTCAAAGGAAATGGTATCCTTACCGGTGGAAAAACCCCCATCCAGACCAACGTCGGTATATTCGCCAATGGTTTTAGCGGATGCCGTGGTACCAGTACCAGAAGTGGCCGTGGTAGCCACCGCCAGGTTACGGCCGAAGTATATCTCGGACGAACCATTGATGTTGAAGGGAAATAAAGACGGGTCGGTGGCGTCCTGGTGATCGACATTGCTGAGCGTGATGGTGGTGGGTGGATTGCCCGGAACAACAATGGCCGGTACCTTTTCCAGGTAGGTGTAGTCCATGATGTCGTTGTTTTCGTTATACACCCGAAAGGAACCATTGCGGGCCGGCAGAATTTGGGCGACAGGATTTGTCCCAGGGAGTAGGATATTACCCCCCCGAATGATGGTATTCTGATCGGCCGTGGCGACATCGGAGTAGACCAGAAAAATTTCTTCATCGGTCTGGATGTCATAGGGGAATCCCGGGTTGATCGTGTAGGTAAAACTGGTTCCATCGCTGGGAGAAGCAGGCGTAGGGGGCAATGTGAATGTCGCCAATTGGGTTTTCCCCTGAAGTTTTAGATCACCACTGGCAGGCAGAGATATTCTTGGTGCGGTGGTGTTCAATGGGTCCTGCAAGGGGGTCCCACCCGGTATTTTTAGGATGATACTGCCGTCATTGGCCGTATAGACGCTGTCTACATAGAACCAGTAGGGATAAAGCCGAAGGTCAAAGGCGCCGCTATTGTCCGGTAATGTCAGGGTGGTGCCATGCAGGTTTTCCAGGGCGTCATTCTTCGGGTCGGATGCGTGATTGTACTCACTGGCCACCACCCGGAATCCGGACTCGGCCAGATAATAAGCTTTGGAGGTGTTCTGGGAGATGAGTTGGGTAAAGGTGGAAGTACTCGTCAAGGAGTAGATGGCCACGCCGGTCAGGCCGATGATGATGATGATTACCACCACGGTGAGCATCACGGCACCGGATGGATTGGCGAGATGATTTTGAATCTTGAATTTTGAATTTTGAGTTTTGGATGAATGCATGGTGATTTTTAGCCTGCTGGGATGCCAGGAAGCTGGGAGGCTGGGACGCTGCTTTTTGCCATTGGCTTTAGGCCAGCGCTGGAATCCTCAAATCCTTGGCTCCTTGAGTCCTTAGTTGTATATTTTCGAAGAAATCTAATATCCGTAGCGTACCCTAAGAAATGATCAACATCCCAGTGGACGAGCAATGGTGCGTTTCTGACACGATTATTACGCGGGTTTATGGTCGTATCCAGGTCCGCGTGATAGTCACTGAATTTGAGCTTGACCTTGATGGCATACAGTTCTGAAAAATCGTCGGAGGTCGACCAGGCCGAAGCGTCCTCCTTTTCATATGTCAGGAAGCTGTCGGTGCCGTACTGGCTGACAATATTGTCTACCAGGGTTTTGGCCGCAATAATCGGGGCGTCTAATTTCTCCAGTGTAATCGTTGATCCGGTGCGTTCTATTTCATAGATCCCGCTGTTCGATGTATACACCACCCGGTCATTTTCAGCCGTAGTGATGTCTTCAGCGTTGAGCAGTTCGATGCGAAGGCGGGCCAGGGCCAAATTGGCCTTTTGGGTGACGCCGGCAGCTTCTCTGGACAGGGAGAACCCATTCATGGCCGTCACAACGATGGTCATCAGTGCCGCCGCCAGGATACCGGCGATAGCCAGGCTGGCGATCAGTTCCACTAAACTGAAACCACATTCCTTTGTATGGTTATGTTTCAATATCATTGACATGAAAATATATTTCCGACTGCATAAATGCATGTTATCATGAAAGGGTCCGAGGATTCAAGGATCCAAGGATTCAAGGGATTATTTCGTGAATTTCGTTTAAAATGATAGTTGACTATCTGAGCAATCGGGGAGATCTGTAGGTCATGCCCGCGCACGCGGGCATCCAGTGGGTTCAGCTCATTGCTTTGTGGATTCCCGCCTGCGCGGGAATGACGAACGTTGTATGTAGCAGCTCCCCAACTTTTTATACGATATTCAACTCCTTCAAATAATAATGAAAACGAGTCGAATCCGCGCCATAATAAATCGCTGTGCCAGTATATTATTGCGCGAATAGGGCTACTAACGTTTGATCGTTATTGACAAGGACTACTCGTAGAATATTCGGAGAAGACGTCGAGTAGGTACCATCCCCCAGGCTAATAAACTCTGTCAAACCGGCATCTACATAAGGACTTGTGTCCACGTCATTCGTTTTAAACGTATTGATGTTCAAGGTATCATTATGGATGGCATTTCGATAGATGCCGGTCAATCGATCCATCTCCTGAACCAGCAGATGATGGTCGTTGAGGCGTTCCACCGGTTCGGCGCTTCTTATTAAGTTGGTTCCCATTACTGGAAAAATCACTGCTGCCGATATGGATACCAATATCAAGGTAACAATGATCTCCAGGAGCGTGAAGCCTCTTTGATTGTTTGGACTGATATCACATGTATTCATGGAATGAATCCAGTGAGTTGGGTAATGGTTATGGTTTCTGTCGGGCTGGCCTCACCATCTGGTTGGACGATGACGGAAAAGTCGGATGTCAGGGGTGTATTTGTGTTTTCATCTGTATAGGCCGTATACGGTATGCCATGGCCATCGAAGAATATGGTAAAGGCGGTGTTGATGTCGATGTTTTTTTCACTCAGGTTGAGCTTGCCGTCATTACCGGTGTCATATTGGTGGTCATCCATCAAGGAAACGATGTTGGCATCCGGGTCAAGGCCCTTGAACAACCAGTAGAAATTGGTATCACACTTGATGCCGTAGATATCCGCCGGCGTATCTCCGGACATGCCCAGGTTCTGGGCATAGCGCAAGTGTGTTTTTAAGATTTCGGTTTGGGCGGGGAGGTCGGCAGAAAAGGAACCGGATCGGCTGACCACAAGGGCACTGACGATGACAAGCATCACGAGGACCGCGATTACTTCAACAAATGTAAAGCCATCGGGTGCTTTAAATCCATTCATCAACTTTCCATCATAGCGGGCCACGATATGTGATACATAGACCTTCTCATCGCTTCGGATGGCACCTGGACACAGGCTTTCCCGAATTGATGAAAAGGTCTCCTGACATTTTTTATTGCCTTCGGCCAGTAGTTATCTGCCGTATTGGTCCTTGGCGACAGTTTCCATCCGTCTAACGATGGATATTATGGCACATAGGTAAGGGTGAAGTATCCCGGTGAACCGTTGCTGCCGGTATTCCAGACGAGCGTGGAGGTACTTCCTCCCGCTACAAGCGCAATGGTTCCGTTAGCAAAATCAGCAGGATCATCAATATCGGGTGTAGCTGGCAAACCATCTCTTGTAACACTGTTGATTGTAACTACAAAGTCAGGCCCTAAAAAGCCGGAAAAACCATCATAATGCCCAGTCGTGCCGCCGTTCAATGCATTCTGGGCGAATGCGAGAGCCAACTGACCGTTGAGCTCCCCGACAGCGCCCGTCAAGGCCTTCTCCCGGGCGGTTTCCTGCATATCAAAAAATTTGGGTATGGCCACGGCAGCTAATATGCCCAGGATGACCAGTACCGCGATAACTTCCACGAGGGTAAAACCTTCCTGTTTTTTTAGTTTTTGTTTCACATGTGTCCTGTTCGTCTGCATGGGGTTCTCCTATTTGGTTACGATTGAAGTGAAGTCGAATTTCACTTGCTTACATTTTCAGTTTTGTTTATCAAGTAAGCAGGATAAGTGCCAAATATCGAGAAATATTGAAAATTAAAACAAAAAAGTACAATAGGGTGCGTTATTTATGCAAGTAAGCAACAGAAAATTGTTTAATAACAAGGACATATAAAATATGTTAATAAAATTAGGTTGCAAATAATGCCAATTAAATAAAACGTGCTGAAATGGTTGTCAAAAGTGACCTACAACAAAAAATGATGCTTAAAAACTTCAACTATTGATGTTTAAAAGCGGCAGCGTCAATGTCATATTTCTTGATGCGATGCCACAAACTCCGTTCTTTGATGTTTAAATGGGCTGCGGCTCTTTTTTGAATACCGCCGGTTTTTTGCAGGGCATCGATGATCATACTTTTTTCCAGTTCCTGTAAACGCTCATCCAGCTTCATATCTTTGGAAAAGGTCTCCATTTTTTGAGGCGCCGTCCGGCCCGCGATGTTGGTCACGGCAGCCGGCAAATGACGCGGTTCAATTGTTTTTTCAGCGACGATGGCGGCGGCCTCTACTGCATTTTCGAGTTCACGAATATTCCCGGGCCAGTTGTAGGCGGTCAATATCTGCAAGGCTTCGGAAGAGGCCGCTAAGTGGCGTTCTTGATCGGCCAGGAAGCGCTCAACCAGTAGGGGAATATCCTCACGTCGATCACGGAGCGGCGGCAGGTAGATAGCGAAGACATTCAGACGGTAGTACAGATCCTGCCGGAACTGGCCCAATTCCACCTGTTTGGCCAGATCCTGGTGGGTGGCCGTAATGAAGCGAACGTCCACCTGGATGGGTTTGATGCCCCCCACCCGTTCAAATTGATTTTCCTGAACGGAACGCAGAACCTTGGTCTGGGTTTCCATGGGCATATCGCCGATTTCATCCAAAAATAGGGTGCTGTTGTGCGCAATTTCGAATTTGCCCAGCTTGCGGCTGGTGGCTCCCGTAAAAGCCCCCTTTTCATGGCCAAACAATTCGCTCTCCAAAAGATTTTCAGGAATGGCGGCACAGTTGAGAGCGATAAAATCATTGCCTTTGCGTTTACTGTGCTGGTGAATACTCTTGGCGATCAATTCTTTCCCGGTACCGGTTTCCCCCAGAATCAGGACGGTGGAATCGGTTTTGGCAACTTGCAAAATCTGCTTGAGTACGCCCCGTATGGCTTTGCTTTGCCCCACGATATTGGGGAACAGCTCGCGGGCTTCCACCTGACCCAGTATGTCCGTCACCTGATCAAACAGCTGGGCATACCGCACCATGTCATCCTGATTCTGAACACGGATGGATTCTCCCGTGTGGCTCCCGATGATGCCCAGGCTCTCCGTGTTTTGCGCAAAGCGTTTAACCGGATCAATGATGAATTTGACGATCAACAATCCAAAGATAGCAGTGGTCAGCACGATAATCGTACCCCAGAAGGCCACCGGCCAGGTGGGCACCAAACCCCGTTTGGTGTAAAACATGGTAATGTTGAAAGCGGCTACGGTTGCCAATAGAGCGATACCAGCGATGATAACGGGAATGATGATGTAGAGGCTGATGTTAAAACGGATATCTTTCATAAAAAATGCTCCGCATTTTTTATATCAACTGTAAAGGTCGAAGTCTAATAGCTTTTGGTAGTTTTTGAAGTCATTATCAATGGTATAAACGGACATATTGCTCCGCGAGGCAACCGCACAAATTAAATAATCGGTATTAGAACCTTGAATGCCGTTTGATCGGCATAGATAAAAAAATTCTGCTGCCTTTTCATAATCTTCTTCAAATAGCCGGAAATCGGGAAATGCTCGCAGTGTGTCCTGAAGCAGAAAGAATTGATTTCTTGACTTAATGCCTGATAATACTTCTTGGCGAATGGGTCCGAGCATCTGGACTCTACTGTTTTTGATCAAATCTGTGAGAATTTTCACTTCGGGTAATGCTGTTTTTCTTTTTCTACGAAATGCTAAAGACCAGATACAGGTGTCAACGATGACATTCATTGTTGAATTTTTCGCTGTGCTTTATAGTCAAAGTCCTCATGATATTCGATAGTACCAAAAAGATCTAGAATCTTTTGCTGCTTCCGGCGTTGAATGTATTCTTCGAGTGCTTCAGTAACAACGGCCTTTTTAGTTTTGTGACCACCAATTTCCTTCGCTTTTTCAAGCAGACTATCGCTTATCGCTAAATTTGTTGCCATGGCAAACTCTCCTCAGTAATTTATACACATATATTTACACACAGTCGTGTGTAAGGTCAAGGTGCTTTGCCATTTTTTTTGAAAAGTGTGCTAAAAGACATTCTTGTACGATAACTTCAGGATGAATCGTGTGATGTGATACACGCGTGTTGTGCCCAAGTGTAGTGACGAAGTCACGTATCATAAAAGATGCTCCGCATCTTTTATCCGGCCATCTGGGTCATATCCCACATGGGTAGATAAATGGCCAGGGCAAAAAATCCCACCACCACGGCCAGCCCGAGTGTCAAAATGGGACCGATGGAATCGGACAGCTTTTTCATGGCATATTCGAGTTCGGCATCGTAATGGGTTGCAATTTCGGTTAGCATCTCTTCGAGATTGTCGGATTCTTCACCGATGGCAATCATATTGATGACAATGGGTGGAAAATACTTGGCGGACTTAAGGGGCTCGGCCAGACCACGGCCCTCCTCCAACCTTTCCGTTACCAGGCTAAACTCCTTTGAAATAGCCGAGTTCCCGATGGTTTCGCCTAAGATTCGAATGCAATCCATGACCGGCACGCCACTGGCTTGCAATATGGAGAAAATGCTGGCGAACCGAGCCATGGCGGCTTTGCCGAACAGGGGTCCCAAAAGCGGCACGCGTAACAACAGGTTATCCTTGGCCAATTGGCCGGCATCGGATTTTAAATAATAGTTCAGGAAGATGAAACCAGCGGCTGCGATGGCGATTAAAAGCAGCCAGAAATTGGACAGAAACTGGTACATCACCATACAGATTTGGGTGGGGATCGGTAAGTCGACATTGGATCTTTCGAAGATGGTGACAAACTTGGGAATGACAAAGGTTAAGAGTACAAAAAAAGCGATGCCCAGAAACGCAATGACCACAATGGGGTAGGATAGGGCCGATCGGATATCGGATTTGACTTTATGCTCATGTTCCAGGATATAGATTAACCGTTCCATTATTTCCGGTAAGGCACCACTGGCCTCGCCGGCACGCAGCATGCTGCAGTACAAAGGCGAAAACGCTTTCGGATGTTTGCGAAAGGCGTCATGTAGGCTGGCGCCTTCTTCCACATCCTGTGAAACCGAAAGGATGATATCTTTGAGTGCCACATTATCCGTTTGACTCTCGATGACCTTAAAAATTTTCAATATGGGGACACCGGCACGGATGAGGGTCTTGAATTGCTTGGTAAAAAGGATCAGTTCCGGTGTTTTGATTGATGTGAATCGTTCTTTCAGGCGTTGTAAATAGACACTTGAAAGAACCTGGCCCTTTTCAACCACCCGTGAGGGCAGATAGCCTCTGGCAGAAAGAATATTATTAGCCATTTCCGTCGAATCCGCCTCGATCTCTCCCCTGATAATGGAACCGGATGCGTTGATGGCCTGATAGTTGTATGTGGGCATGGTATCCTGTTTGTCGAGTTTGTCGAGTTTATTGGGTTTAAAAACTGCTAGGTTATTACCGCAGAAGCCGCTTCCTCTATCGTCGTGATACCCTGTAGGATCTTCTTGGCGGCATCATCTTTGAGGGTTTTCAACTTACCAGCCCGAATGGCTGCCCGGGCAATTTCTTGGGATGAATTTCGTTTCAAAATCATGTCCTGAACCATTTCATCGATGATCAAGATTTCATAGACACCGGTTCTGCCTTTATAGCCCTTGTCCATGCAATTGAAGCATCCGTTACCATGCATAAAGTTTGCATTATCCACATTGTCGAGGCCCCAATATTCCAACGCCGCTGTCGGTGGCGTAAAAGGCTTCTTGCAATAGGGGCATACTTTTCTGACCAGACGCTGTGCGATGGAAACCAGCATAACCGAAGAGACCAGGAACGGCTCGATGCCCATATCTATAAACCGTGTGATGGCACCGGCAGCATCATTGGTATGCACGGTACTCAAAACCCGGTGCCCGGTGAGCGCTGACTGAACGGCAATGGATGCTGTTTCGGGGTCTCGAATCTCGCCAACCATGATAACATCCGGATCCTGCCGCATGATGGATCTAAGGCCGCTGGCAAATGTCATCCCCGCCTTTCGATTCAACTGAATCTGTCTGATTTTATTAATCCGGTATTCGACTGGATCTTCCAGGGTGATGATGTTGATATCGGACTGATTAATGCGCTTCAATATGGAATAGAGGGTCGTGCTTTTACCGCTACCGGTTGGACCTGTACTGAGGATCATGCCATAGGGTTTGGTGATCATGGGTTCGAGTTTGCGCACATCAGCCACGGACATGCCCAGTTCTTCCAGGGAATGAACACCACCACTGGTGTCCAGTAAGCGCAGAACCATGTTTTCACCATAAATGGTGGGGATCGTCGATGCACGGATGTTGATTTCTTTTTCATCCATCTTAATCGTAAATCGACCATCTTGGGGTATTCTGGATACCGAGATGTCCATATTTGCCAGGATTTTCAATCGCGAAATAATCAACAAAATCATGGTTTTTGGGGGTGCCGGCAATTCATGCAACTTACCATCCACCCGAAAACGAACCTGAACGTAGTCTTTTTCAGGACTGATATGTACATCGCTGGCACCTTCCCGTACCGCCTGAGAAAGAATTGAATTCACGAGACGCACGGCGGGTGCCTCCTCAGCCATATCCTGTAGAGAGCTCACTTCCACGTCTTCAATGGCCGGACGGGCACTTTCTTCGTCATCGTCCCTTTCGATCTGCATTTCCTGCATACCTTCAAGAACACCATCGATACCCGAATAGGTGCCATAGAGACTGCTGATTAGATGGTTGAGTTCCTGATAGGTGCAGATGACCGCTTCCACTTCTGTATTCGTGTAAACTTCTATGGAGTCGAGCGCGGTAATGTCCATGGGGTCGGTCATGGCCAAGGTTAATAAGAACTTGGTCCTTCTCAATGGAGCGGCTTGTAATTTTTGGGCCAATTCTAGGGGAATGATTTTGGAAAGTTCGATATCGATCGGGTAGTCATCGGGATTATACTTCTTCAACTTGAGCTGCTGCGATATAATATCCGCCACCTGCGATCCACTGACAAAACCTTCCCGAACCAGGTATTGCCCCAACTTCATATTTGTTCGCTTGTGATCGATTATGGCCTGTTTGAGTTGGTCCTCGTTCAGCAGACCGGCTTCGATGAGCATCTCTCCAAATTTTTTTCTATTTTTCACGGTTCGGTCACCTGTTTAACGTGTCGGTTTCTATAGATTTTAAATGAAAGCACGAATGCATCCGTTTCAATGATGGGTCAGATCATCCAATCCGATATTCCGGTTCACCTGCGTTAGGCGGCTCCCTCTTGAAATGGATTCGCATAGAAAACAGTGCGCTTGCCCCAGTCAGAAATAACGGCGCCCTGAATTGTATGCGCGCGTCCAAATTGGTCTAATTTTTTTAATGCCGATGTTTGGTCATAAAAAAACCGGCTGAGTACCACGCTAAAGTGGAGTCCAGTGGCGCGGTTCCAGTGGGGGATAAGCCGGATGTCCTCTGCCTCTAAGGGATATTTTCTCAGAAAAACGATCATATCTTCCAGATTGTCTCCCTGTTTGATTTCGACCCACCATCTTTTCAACGGTTGATGATCCACATGCACGGGCACTGCAGGAAAGAGAATGATTTCGCCCACCTCTATGGTATTGGGGTCGGTGATATGGGGATTAATTTTGATAACCGATTGCAAATAGGATTGATTGAATACGCCATAAACGGTTTGGATTAAGCCACCAAGTGTTTCGCGAGGGACAACTTTTAGTTGACCCAGTACGCCCGGAACCGGGTGGTGTATGTCATCACGCGAATCATCAACTGGGTTGCCTTTTTGTTTGGTTTCATCAGAGGTCGCCAAAACCGGCTTAGCTACTGGCAGAGCGCGTTGATCGGTCAATATGGCAGTCAGTTTTTCAGGAGACGGTTTGGTATTGGGTATTGCGCCTAATTCCTGAGTTGCATGGGATTTGTCCGGTGATGTAACTACCTGCGATATTTTTTGGGAGTGTACTTGATTACCTGCTACGGCCTCTTTGGCAACCGGGACGGCTTGTTTGGTGGACAACCATCTGGGAATGGCAATGGCGCCGCTGACCATCAAGACTAGCAAAACAATGGCAATTTGCCAGGAGCGTCGTGAACTGCCCGCAAAAACTCTACGAATGCAGGATTGCACCAAAAACCAATTGGCCTTGCTTTTGTTCTGGATGATCATTGTCAGGATACTGCGATGACAGAGGTTGACAATTTTTCGCGGGTATCCTCTGGTTGCCCGATAGATAGCCCACAGCGCCGGATAGGTGAAAAGCGCAAGTCGGTTAGCGGCACCGCTGGATTGATTCAGTCGATATTGAATCATCGAGCGTGTATCGCGAAAATTCATGGGTTTCAGCAAATGATATAGATTGATTCGATCCGCAAAATTTGCGTGTTCCTTGAGGGTGTTATCGAATTCTTTTTGAGCGAATATGGCGATCTGCAATAACTTGTAATCGTTGGTCTCAAAATTTAAAAATTCTCGCAACATTTCGAGACAGAAGACGGGAATTTTTTGACCTTCATCAATAATCAAGGCAATGGTCTTATTGTCATCGACACCTTTTGAGAATAAAACCTGTTTAATCTGTTCTTTGAGTTTGTAATCTTCGGTTTCATCCGCGAGCTTCTGACCACTCAGCATTTCGGCCACTGTTAACAGAAACTCATGCGGCGTACCAAAGTACGGATCCAGTATCAGATGCGTTTCAACTTCGGCATCTTCTGCAAAACGGCGCAATAATTGGCGGCAAAGTGTGGTTTTTCCCGTACCGACTTCGCCGATGACCACGTTCAAACCCCGTTTCAGGCGCAAGGATAATTCCAGCTTTTGCAGACAACTGACATGTTGTTGGGAGTCAAAAAAGTAATCCGGATCCGGAGAATTGGAAAATGGTTCTTTATGGAGGTTCAGGATACTGAAGTAATCCATGGTATTTCGTGCTCAATATTTGTGTTTGTTTCGTATTCCGGTATTCGAATTTAAAATTTATCGTAGACTCACATAATCCCGGAATACAGCCGGGTAGTTCAGATGAGGTCCTAACGTCGACACAATTGCTTAGGACTCTGAAGGCGTGTCATCCATCGGTTGCTCTTCGAGCTCATCACTAAACTGCTCATCCAGAATATGGGGCGTGATGAAAATCAAGACTTCATCCAGACTATCGCTGTTGCCCCGCCCTTTGAACAGATAACCGAGAATCGGGATATCTTTTAACCAGGGAACGCCGCTTTCGGTTTTACTGGAATTTTCCTTGCTCAATCCGCCGATGACGGTGGTTTGACCATCAAAAAGCAGTACGTTTGTGGAGGCTTTTTTGGTATCAATGGATGGTTGACCGGAAACGGCATTGGCGAAATCAAGTTCGTCTTTGGTGGTGTTGATGTTCAATTTTAAGGTGTCTTCACCGATGACATGCGGGGTCACTTCCAGGCTTAAAACCGCCTTTTTATACTCGATTTTAACCTCACCATTTTCGACTGTCTGGTAGGGAACCTCTTGGCCGCTTTCGATGATAGCTTTCTGGTTATCCAAGGTTGTAATGGACGGGCTCGAGAGGATGTTTACCTTGCCTTCTGTCTGTAACGCCGAGAGTTGGGCCGCCAAAATACCACCGCCGATGTCCTGTAGGGCAAATCCGAAAGTGAGACCACCGGCAGTTGTGTCAGCCGGGAAATCAGAGACCAGGCCGGAGTTCGGGCTGATACCGGCATCGACAGGCGCTCCGAAAATACCGGATGCATTGGCGCCAGGCGTAACCCATAGATCGCCGTCGTTGTAGAGACCACCCCATTGGATTCCCAACTCCATGCTGGCATCTTTGGTCGCCTCGACAATATGGGCCTCAATCAGGATTTGCGGTGTGGGTTTATCCAACTCCATAATCAATGGCAGCATGCGCTCCAAATCGCTATATATGGCTTGGATGATCAGCGAATTGGTATGTTCGTCCACCATGACCGATCCAATTGATTGGCCCTCCTTTTTCGAGGATAGAAAAAGCGCCAAGCTTTCCTTCAACTTGTTGGCATCTGCAAATTCAACTTCCACCACTTGGGTAACCAAGGGTTCAACCAGCTCCATGTCTTTTTCCTGGGCTTTTATTTTTTGCTCCGTTGTCAAGTGCTCCAGGCTGCGATTTTTGTCTTCCAGCGTTACGATGCGGATAATATCACCATCCCAGGCATAAGACAGGCCTTGAGTATTGAGTATGCTCATGAAAACCTGATCCCAGGCGGCATCTTGAACATCGATGTTGATACTGCCTTTCACATTTTCGTTGACAACAAGATTGAGGCCAACCGCGCGGGTTAGGGCCCTTAGCAGGACGGTCACATCCGTCTGATGCATTCGCATGGTAATTTTTTTTGTGGGTAGGGGTTTTTCCCTTTTTGTTTCCTGCTGCTTGGATTCAGCAGGCGTCAGCTCCCTTGGCGGTAGCTTGATGGTCCGTTTTCTGGACTTGGGTGAATAGCCTTTGGATTTTTCGGCGGTGGCTTTCCACTGTTTGAAAAACCGATCGCTATCTTCCTGTTCCTGTTTGTGCGCGCAACTCATCAGCAAAGCAAACAGGAAAAAAAGCGCAAGCACCCAAGGTACGATTCTTTTATAAGTTTTTTGTATTTTCATTTTAAGCGCCGATTCCTTTTATTCCAATGATACGTTTACAGGTTCATCCAATGGGACTGTAATCGTGTCAGGACTATTTTCAATCCCCAAGATTATCTTGTTGGGCATAATCTGTTTTACATAGTATCCGGCATCGCTTAATTGTTCTCCGGTCTCATATTCACTGCCATTGACGATAGCAATTTTTTTATCGACCGTTTGTAAGTAACCGGTGTAGTACATTGGGACCGTTTGCACGGATACCTCGGCGCTGGCCTGAAAAGGCTCGGAAGTTAGCGGCACCGCGGCCATTAGAAACGGGTTTTTAGGCCATACCGTTTCAGCTTGATCGATGATGTATTTATCCGCAGCCGAAATATATTCGTTGGACAAATTGGTTGCGGCATCAATGACAAACTTTTTCAGTTCTGCAAGTGTTTGTCGCGAGCTATTTACGATGGTAGGATCATCGCTATCGAAAAAAAAGTTGTATCCGCCATATGCGACCACAATGAGCATTAGGAAAACAATGATTCTTTCTCTATTCAGCATATCGTCAAGGGTCCGAAGGGCCGAGGTTTTTCGTTTTTCTCAACCTTGTTAAAGGTACTGCCATAATTGCGCCCAAATTCCATCTATACTTTCACCACAGCCAAGGTTTTTGGTTGTTGACTAATTGTGAGCATTAAAGCGACGCAGTCGCTTCGGATAAGATCGCGCTGCGAGCTTATTGCTCCTGGGCAATCCAAATTTTTAATTGGAATTGCTGGCTTTCTGAATGACTGTCAATACGTACAAATTCAATATGTTCCAAGTAGGGCAACGCTCCCAGCTGGAGAATCATGTCTCGCAAGTTCAAAAAATCTCCGATCATTTCAATGCTTACTTTAAGGGTCCCGGAATCCTCCAGCAAACCGCCCACGTCGGTTTGGATGCTGACCAGATTAAAATTTTTTTGTTGGATAATTTTCTGGATGATCGCGGCGATATTTCCCGTATCATTTTTGGATAATTGCGCTTTTTGAGGAAAGGGAAGATTTTGGGGATCCTTAAATTTTGTTTTTTTAGTTAAATCTGAAAATATGGGTGAAAGCAGTTTTTGCTCTTCAATCTGATTTTGAAGTGTATTGATTTCATGGTTGATGTTGCTGTAGGCCAAATAATTGGGGAATATGGAAAGCAGTATAAATAGCAGAACACCACCGCCCAATAATAAAATCACGACCATGTTTCTTGTGGGGAGTTTGCTGTTCGCCATCGAAATATCCGTACGTCGTTGCGCTTTAAGCCCTGGTTAATCAAGTTTCAGATTCAGTCGAAGCGACTGGTATTGGCCTACCGCTGTCGTCGTTTAAACCAAATCGATTTTTGCCCGAAAAATTAAAACCTCTTGGTTGTCGAGATATTTATAAGATTTATTTTCGACGCTGGGCGTTTGGAACATGGGGGAGCTTTTCAGCTTCACAATGTAGCCTGCCAGAATCGAATCAAATGTTAAACGGTTCCCCATGACAACACCTTCCATTTCAAGCTGCTGTTTGGGTGGCTTTTCGTTGCCCGCCGGTTTATCACCCATGTCGGCTGTTATGCTGAGCAAACGTATTTCCATGGGGGTTATGGAAGAAATTTCATTGATGACGGCAATACTCTTATACTTTTCACCCAGTTCTTTTATGGATTTTCGCTTGTCCTGTGTGCGGGATGCCAGACCAACAATGAGATTTTTATTCACCAAGGGTTTAAATTTCTCTATCTCGGTTTGAAGTTTGGCCAGCTCGACCTTTTTTTGATCTAAAATTGAACTACTCCACCAGTAGAGACCAACACAAATGGCGATAAAACAAATGATGCCGGCAAATATGCCCCGGTTAACTTTGCGTGCGTTTTCAGTCTTCAGTTTGTCCTTATACGTATAAATAAAATTGGGTGTCAGATTGTTGTTTGACAGTGCCATGCCGATGGCAGGTGCGAAGGCTTCTTTCTCTGATAACGTTCCCGGAATAGCGGCAATCCCAAGATAGCTCAGTTTTGCAGAGAAGGGGTTCATGGTATCAACCGTTATATCAAGCTGCTGCTTCATATAAACGAACAAACGTTCATAGACACTCATTTGTCCGCTGATAAATATCCGCGCAATTCTCTCTTTGTTGAAATGAAGGTAGTAATGGGCCAAGGTTCTTTCGACTTGCTTGACCAAGCGCTCGAGCGCGGGCTGGATCATGCCGAAGACGTCGTGTTGTTTGAGAACATGTCCGTTTTCTTCCAGGCGAATTGATTCTGAATTGGAAATGTGATTGAAGAAAATTTTGCGAGCTTGTTCGGTATCGAGGATATAACTTTCGTCGTCAATGCCGAAGATACTGCTCTCTGAAGGTTCCACCGATTGTTGGGCGATGTCCATTTTCGTTTTGCCGATTTCCTGAGCAATCGCCTCAACCATGCTACGGATGCCTGCTTTAATACCCCTGGAAAGGACCAAATTGCCATCCGAGTAGATCACAATTCGAGACCAATCCCTGCCGATAAACAGGCTGCAGATATCTTTTCCGAGGGTATCGACAACTTCTGTTCGAAACAGGTTTTGCAGAGCAAACGGTACAATGGAAATTCCAGACAGAGGAAAACCGATTTTATCAAAAAGATTTCGTTGCTGGTCAATATCCTGTCGCGGGGCTACATAAGCCAGTATTTCAATTTTGTTGATACCGTCTTCAACCACGTCGCCGAGGACCTCGTAGTCGAAGATCATCTCTTCTTCATTATAAGAAATGTCTTTCTTCAGGGTCCAATAGGCGGCATTGCCAATCTGTTTTTTGGATACCTTGGGAATTTTTAGATTGCGTGTTTCAACCTTTGCTGATGAAATGGCGCTCCACAGGGCAATTTTTTTATTGCGCCCGCAAAATTTTTTCAGAGCAGTTCGCAAAAATTCCGGAAACTTAGAACTGCTGGGCGACATGCCTGCTTCATAAGGGATGCTGACGAAATCGACCAATTCCTGACGTTTTTCAGAGACCTGATTGACCACTCCCAGCTTCAATGCATCATAGCCGATATCGACCCCAACCGTCACCCGTCTGCGCATGGAGACAACGTTCGAAAGTGTGGACGGCTTTTGTTGGGGCTTTGGGGGGGGAGGCGGTACCCGGGAGCTTTCCATTCCCACCTGACTGCTTTCAGATGAGGGCGTTTCCTGCTCACCATTTTCTTTTTGGCGAATTAGACCCAGTAGCTTCTCAGTGGAGGATATTTCGTCTTTCCTGGCCAAAGGGGGGCTCCATTAGATGATTGGTTAAAATTTGAATTCATCCCGCTAAATTCATAACGGAATGAATTCGAATTTGGGATAGGGATCTTAACCTTTCGCTTGGAAGCGACAACGCCTTTCGCTTGAGGCGAAAGGGTCGCATTTCATGAAATTTTGCAACGATTATATTTGTTGACTGATGCTATATATGTATATGATAAGTATATAACTTTTACCTATAAATATATACAAAGTATGTTTCTCATAAATGGAAGAATTTGTCAAGAAATAAAACCCATAGACATCTTTGGATGCAACACCCTTGAAAAATGAAATTTAATCTGCTTTAACTCTCGCCAAGGCGTTGGCGAATAATTTAAATATGGCATCTTAAACGCTGAAAAATCATGGTGGGGATTGAATGAAAATTCGCGTTGGCTTGACTGACAAAATGGTGCTAATCGGATTGGGAATCGCCGGTATCTATTGGATACTGGATATTGTTCTTTCAGTGTTTATTGCCGAGAATTTTAGTATTGGTAGTCGTCTCTTTGGCGTTGGATACGATGATATCTGGCCGCGTTTGATCGTTATTTGCCTGTTTGTAATTTTCGGGTCACACGCGCAGTATACGATTAATGAGCGTAAAAAAGCTGAGGAAAAAAGCCGCAGGGAAGTGGCCACGCGTGAAAGATTTCAGCGGCTGCTTTCGCCCGATCTGGCCGATATGGTTGTATCGGGCGCCCTGACGGTGGAAAAGGGGGGTGAAAATCGTATTGCGACCGTCATGTTTGTGGACATCCGTGATTTTACAGCCATGAGTGCCAATATGCCTGCTGCAGAAGTACTACAGATATTAAATGAATACTACGAACTGATAGTCGATATTGTATTCCGGCACGAGGGCACGGTTGATAAATTTATTGGTGACGCCATGATGGTGATTTGGGGTGCCCCCGTGGCCCATTCAGATGATCCTGCTCGCGCGTGTTATGCGGCCATTGATATTCAAACAGGAATCAAAGCATTTAATTCCGCTTTAATCAATAGCGGTCAAAAGGAAATCAAGCTGGGTATCGGTATTAACACCGGCAGCCTGGTGGCCGGATACATCGGTTCAACGCAGACCATGAGTTATTCAGTTATTGGGGATACTGTCAATACGGCCTCTCGCATCTGTTCAGCGGCCAAGGCTGGTGAAATGCTGATATCCGAAAACACAAGCAAGCAAGTTAAGTCGCTGTTCGACTTGGCGGCCCACGAGCCCATAATCGCCAAGGGTAAGGATCAGCCTGTAGAAGTTTACAGTATCAAAGGGAAGTTGAAATGATGCGCGTCGGCATCGGATATGATGTCCATGCATTGGTGCCAAACAGAAAGCTGGTTATCGGCGGGGTTGAGATTCGATCTGAGAAAGGACTCCAGGGGCATTCAGACGCGGACGTACTGGCGCATGCGCTCATTGATTCACTATTCGGCGCGGCACATCTTGGGGATATCGGCCGGCATTTTCCGGATACTGATGAACGCTACCAACATATCTCCAGTATGCAATTATTACGTGAAACGGCAAGGCTAATTGATGCGGCGGGCTGCACGCTCATGAATGCCGATGCCGTCGTGGTGGCAGAGACCCCTAAATTGGCACCCTATATACCAACGATGCAATCGAATATGGCCCGGGCTTTAAATGTTCAAGACGCCTGCATTCATGTTAAAGCGACCACCCAGGAGGGACTCGGTTTTATCGGAAAAGGCGACGGCATCGGTGCCATGTGCATCGCTTTGTTGGCGCAGAAAAGCGAATAAACCGCCTTAGGCCAAACCAAATCCACGGGATTAAACCAAGGTCTGGCCTTGTGGGCACGACGTTTAGTATTCATCCACAAAGATACTCGCAGGGGAAATTGAAAAATATAATGAGCATCTATGTATACAACACATTAACACAACAAAAAGAGCTATTTGAGACCATCGAAGACCATAAGGTACGCATGTATGTGTGTGGCCCCACGGTGTATGATTCTTGCCATATTGGACATGCCCGCTCGGTGGTGGTGTTCGATGTCATCCAAAGGTATTTTAAATCTCAGGGGTATGCGGTGGTCTATGTCAGAAATTTTACCGATGTGGACGACAAAATAATCCAACGGGCCGCCGAATTGGGCATGAAGCCCCAGGCCCTGGCTGAGAAGTATATTGCAGAGTTCTATCGAGACATGCAGGCGCTGTATGTGGAGCCAGCCACTTTCGAGCCGCGCGTGACGGAACATATTGATGATGTGATTAAAATTATAGACCAACTAATTAACAATGGCAGCGCTTATACCGTAGACGGCAATGTTTTCTTCGCTGTGGAATCCTTCAAGGAATATGGTAAATTATCGAATCGCAGATTGACAGATATGACTGCGGGTGCGCGGGTTGCTGTTGATGCACGGAAGCGCAGTCCATTTGATTTTACGCTCTGGAAACAGGCGAAAAAGGGCGAACCGTCATGGGATAGTCCCTGGGGCCCGGGGCGGCCGGGTTGGCATATTGAATGTTCGGCCATGAGTTCGCGTTACTTGGGTGAGGTGTTTGATATTCATGGCGGCGGGAAAGACCTCATTTTCCCGCATCACGAGAATGAAATTGCCCAATCGGAAGCGGCCCATGGTAAGGGATTTGTTCGTTATTGGATACACAACGGTTTTGTGAATATTGATCAGGAAAAAATGTCCAAATCACTGGGCAATTTCCGCTTAATCAAAGATGTGATTCAGCAATATCACCCTGAGGTCGTTCGGCTATTTTTACTTTCAAAGCACTATCGTAAACCCATCGATTTCAACCCAAAAGCCATGGCGGATGCACGAACTGCCCTGGACCGGATTTATGCCCTCATGCGTCGGATCGACCTTATCCGCAACAATGAGCCGCTATCCCGGGATGGGCATGAAGAGGCGACCTACTGGAACCAGTTTTGCAGGGCAATGAATGATGATTTCAATACCGCCGGTGGCATTGCGGTGATTTTTAATGCCGTTCGTCATGCCAACCGCATGCTGGATGAAATCAACACGGAACAGGTTGCTCCTAAAACTTGGGCGGCACTGGCTGTTGTTCGAGATGAAATTTTGCAAATGGCATCGATTTTGGGGTTCGGCTACCAAGATCCCAATGTGTATCTTAAAACCCGACGAACTTCCGGGACAAAAGCCGATCGCATCGATACGAACCTAATTGAAAAAATGATTGCTGAGCGGGAACATGCCAGGCAGACAAAGAATTGGGAAAAAGCCGATCAAATTAGAACCAAGCTTTCAGACATGCACGTGGTTCTCGAGGATCGACCCGATGGGACGCACTGGAAAGTGGAACGATAATATCCTTTAAGTTTTAGGTGTTAGGTTTCTAAGCTATAATGCTTGGACGCTGGGAGGCTAGAAGGCTGCCGATAGCTCAAAGCTCTGAACAGCATCGCAGCATCCTGGCAAGAATGTTAAACGACTCGGACGCTCAAAAGTTTAAACTGCCAAAAGCAAATAGCTCCTAGCAGCGTCCTAGCATCCTGGCATCCCAGCGTATGTGACACCAAACAGGTCTTAAAACCTAAAACCAAATTGAACCCAACCAACCCAAACCATGTCCCCATTTAAACTTGTTTCCGATTTTGAGCCCACGGGTGACCAGCCCAACGCCATCGAAACGCTCAGCCGAAACCTAATGCGATCTGAACCCCATCAGGTACTATTAGGTGTTACCGGTTCCGGCAAAACCTTTACGGTCGCGCATACGATTGCCAAGGTCGGCAAGCCCACTTTGGTGCTGGCTCCGAATAAAACGCTGGGTGCGCAGCTTTACGGCGAGTTTCGATCACTTTTTCCTGAAAATGCCGTGGAGTATTTTGTATCCTATTATGACTATTATCAGCCCGAGGCCTATATCCCCTCCAGCGATACCTATATTCAAAAAGACTCTTCAATCAATGAGATGATTGACAAGCTGCGTCATTCCGCCACCCGATCTGTGCTGACACGCAGAGATGTTATTGTGGTTGCCAGTGTCTCCTGTATTTTTGGCCTGGGAGAGCCTGAAGATTATCTGGCAATGCAATTGGCTATTTCCGAAGGCATGACGATGGAACGCGATGACGTACTGGCAAGACTGGTGGCCATGCAGTATGAACGCAATGATTTTGATTTCCATCGGGGTGTCTTTCGGGTTCGCGGAGATCGCCTGGAGATATTTCCAGCCTACGAAGACAGCACCGCGGTGCGGATTGATTTTTTCGGTGACCAAATCGAATCCATTTCTGAAATCGATGCCCTCAAAGGTGATGTTCAACGACGAATTCGGCAGATAGCCATTTTTCCGGCCAGTCATTATGCCACCCAGACAAAGAAACAAAGACGGGCCATCCAGACCATTCAGGTGGAACTCGAACAGCGAATTAGCGAATTTCGGCAAGGTCGCCAATTCATCGAGGAGCAACGGATAGAAGAGCGAACCATGTTTGACTTGGAGATGATCCAGGAAATCGGTTATTGTAACGGAATTGAAAATTATTCGCGTCATTTTACCGGGCGGAAAGTGGGTGAGCCGCCGCCCACATTGCTTGACTATTTTCCCGAAGACTATGTGCTGTTTATTGATGAAAGCCATATTGCCGTACCGCAGTTGCACGCCATGTATAAGGGCGATCGATCCCGGAAGATGACCCTGGTTGAATATGGGTTTCGGTTGCCATCGGCCTTGGATAACAGGCCACTGAAGTTTGAGGAAGTCACGCAAAGAATTGCGCAGGTTGTATATGTGTCTGCCACGCCGGCAGAATACGAACTCAGCATGGGTGGATCTAATTTGGTGGAACAGATTGTCCGTCCCACGGGGCTACTGGACCCTGAGATCTTGGTTCGCAAAGCCCACAATCAGGTGGATGATTTGCTGACTGAAATTCGGAAGCGCATACCCCTCAATGAACGCGTCCTGGTTACGACGTTGACCAAGCGCATGGCTGAGGATTTGAGCGAGTACTATGCCGACCTGGGAATCCGGGTACGTTATCTTCATTCCGACATCAATACGATGGAACGTATGGACATCATCCGGGACCTGCGTACAGGAGCGTTCGATGTATTGGTTGGGATCAATCTGCTCCGCGAAGGCTTGGATATTCCCGAGGTATCGTTGGTGGCTATTCTAGATGCCGATAAAGAAGGCTTTTTGAGATCGACACGTTCGTTGATTCAAACTTGTGGTCGGGCCGCCCGCAATGTTAATGGCTGTGTCATTATGTATGCCGATGCGACAACTGCATCCATGCAACAAACAATTGGTGAAACCAATCGAAGACGGGGCATCCAAAAGATGTATAACGAAGCCAACGGGATTACGCCCCAATCGATTCAAAAGGAAATTGGGGGTTCCTTGGCGGCCATGGTGGCGGCGGATTATGTAAGTGCTGATAAAATCGCTGAACCGCTGCAGGAATATGTCAGCGAGGAAAACCTCGAATCAGAAATAGAGCGCTTGGAAACGGAAATGAAAGCTGCCGCCAAGGAACTTGCTTTTGAAAGAGCTGCCATGCTTCGGGACCAAATAGCGGCCCTAAAGAAAGCAATGCTGTTTTAGAAAAATGCATGGAAGCTAGAAAGCTAGGGTGCTGGGACGCTGCCTAAAGCTATCGGCTATGAGCAGCCTTCTATCATCCTAGCATCCCAGCTTTCTAGCTGCTTAAGGCTTATACCTGATCGTTTATGTCTGTTTTTACTTCTATGGGCCTAATTCGGTTGCCATCAACAATGTCCCGTAATTTGGATGTTATGTACTAAAATGTTCACACCATCTATCATTGCGAAGTTAAAATATCGTCTAACGCAAATCCCCTCGGAGCCAGGTGTCTACCTGTTAAAAGATGCCGAGAACGTCATTATCTACGTGGGCAAAGCCGCCCAACTGAGAAAAAGACTTTCGTCCTATATTAGCGAAAAAAGGCAGACCGATGCCAAACTAAATGCACTGCAGCAGCGGATCCACGATTTTGAGATTATTCTTGTGGGATCTGAAAAAGAAGCCCTGGTCCTGGAATCTAATCTGATCAAGAAACACAGGCCCCGGTATAATGTTGTTTTAAAGGATGACAAACGCTATCCGTGTCTGCGCGTAAATACCCGGCATCCCTATCCCCGGCTTAACATTGTGCGTAAAATCAAAAAGGACGGCACTTTATATTTCGGTCCATATACATCTGCAGGCGCGGTGAGAAAGACCCTCAAGATAGTCAACAAAACTTTCAAATTGCGTAAATGTTCAGATCGGGAGTTCAGACAGCGGACAAGGCCTTGTTTGCATTACCAGATGAAACAATGCCTGGCGCCATGCTGTAAAGAAGTGCCGAAAAAGGTTTATGGGGCAATCATTGAAGAAGTGGTTTTATTCCTCAACGGTCGCACACCGGACTTGGTTAAACAGATTCGGTCCGAAATGAACCTGCAGGCCCAAAAACAGCAATTTGAAAGGGCCGCTGAATTACGTGACAAGCTTTTTGCGATTGAAAAAACACTCGAAAAACAACGATCGGTATCAACGGATATGAAGGATCGCGATGTGATCGGGCTTTGGACCGATTCGGGCAATGTCATGATCACGATGTTGTATGTCCGTGGTGGCTTTCTCTTGGGCAAACGTCAGTTCCCGTTTGAATCTGTTTGGGATCCCAAGTCAGAAATCATGAGTGGGTTCATGCGTCAGTTTTATGAGCACGCGCATCGCATACCACCGGAGATTTTGGTGTCGCACTCCCCGGATGATGTTGGTATCATCAAATCGGTTTTAGCTCAAAATCGGGGTGCTGGTGTCAACGTCCACGAACCGCAACGGGGGGAGAAGCGACGGTTGGTGCAAATGGCTCTCGAGAATGCCGAGATGGGCCTCAGCGAATGGCAGGAGGCCAATGCGCTTAATATGGCTTTGTTACAGGGCCTCAAACTGCGACTTAAAATGGATCGCTTGCCGCAGCGCATCGAATGTTTTGACAATTCCCACCTGTACGGCAGTCATGCCGTTTCTGCCATGGTTGTTTTTGAAATGGCACAGCCCAGGAAAAGTGCGTATCGAACCTACCGCCTTGGATCGCCAGTTATGCAGGATGATTATGCCGCCATGGCCGAGGTATTGGGAAGAAGGTATGGACCGAAAGATAAACGCGATCCTTTACCGGACCTTCTGGTGGTAGATGGCGGCAAGGGACAATTAAACATCGCCGCCGAGATAATTACCGAGTTGGGATTGAAAGGCCTTTTTGATATTGTCGGTATCGCCAAAAAAGATGAAAAAAAAGGGGAAAGCCGAGACAAGATTTATCAACAGGGACGCGTGAATGCTGTTGGTTTCGGTCGTCATCTTGAAGAGCTATTCTTGCTGCAACGCATCCGTGATGAAGCGCATCGTTTTGCAATCCGCTTTCATCGTAAACGGCGTGGTCGTGGCGGACTGCGCTCGATTCTGGATGATATACCCGGCGTGGGACCAAAGCGAAAAGCCTTATTGCTTAAATATTTCGGTGGGATCGAATCGATTCGATCGGCTGATGTGGACCTGCTGGCGGCTTTGCGCGGCATGGATCGGCGGGTGGCGCAGGTAGTCAAGGATAGATTAGCGAAAGAGCCATAAGCCGTATACTATCATCTATCTGCAAAAAGTTATTCCTGGATCCCCGATTTCTCGAGGATGACAGCCGAGGTATGGGATGTGTAAGGTCAACATCGAACACCCAACGTCCAACATCCAACTTCGAATATGGAATTGCCACACCGTCTAGGCGCTTGTGCTACATGTCACTTAAACCTTTTATAGAAAGGGCAGCATACCTTATTCGACGTTCAGTGTTCGATGTTGGACGTTTCTTTTTTATCCCAACTTACTCAAATCATCCTTCAAGCCTTGAACGGCTTCGGCAGAATTCATGAGCGCTGTTTTTTCTGTGTCTGTTAAAGTAATTTCAATGATTTCTTCGATGCCGTTGGACCCGAGCTTTACCGGCACGCCGATAAATAAGTCCTGAATGCCATATTCACCCTGGAGATAGGCTGCACAAGGCAGTATTTTCTTTTTGTCTTTAAGGATGGATTCAGCCATCTCCACGGCTGCGGAAGCAGGGGCGTAATAGGCACTACCCGTTTTTAAAAGGCT
>Ga0180435_10000320_pt1 | contig 49395 bp, 41 predicted proteins | sample SS_ome_3_FD_132467 | JGI IMG/M metagenome (GOLD analysis project Ga0180435, IMG submission 132467) | Hypersaline lake sediment archaeal communities from the Salton Sea, California, USA - SS_3_S_1 metaG | ecosystem: Environmental > Aquatic > Non-marine Saline and Alkaline > Hypersaline >... | reverse complement strand
TTTTTATTATCCTGAAGATCATATTTCGAGGACAACCCTCTATACATTTACCGATACAATTGACCTTGCAGAGCGGATCAATGCAAAAGACATCCTCTTCGTCCATCTCGAAGAATATTGGAACCGAAGCCATGATGATTATCTGGCCGTTGAAAAAAAGAATCGAAACATAAGATTTGCATATGATGGAATGTATTTACACATTTCATGAAAGGCTGAAAAAATGGATTTTGAAAACAGCAAGCTTTTGGAGAACATTCATCAAGACGCCATTCGAGTATTGGAAGAGGTGGGTGTCAAATGTGCTTCATCCGAGGTACGGAAAATTTTCGAGGATACCGGCCTAGCTGCTTATGATGAAGCATCCGGCCACATTCACGTTCTCCGGCCTCTAATAGAGCAAGCCCTCGTCTCAACACCTAAACGAGACCAATACTGGATTCCTGAGAATTCCTTCGGCATCGGCGGCACCGCACCATTTGTGTATGACGATGACACCGGAGAGCTCATCCCCCCGACATTTGATCATGTGGTAAAAATAAGTAAAATCGCCAATCAAACCGATGTGATCGATTTTATGGCCCGAGGGGTTTTAATTCCCAAGCAGGAAATACAGGTAATGGATACCATCATAGAGCATTGTGATAAACCCGTCTATGTCGCAGCCGTCACTGAAAAGGGCCTTGAAAGGGCCGAACGGATCCACCGTACACGGGGTAAGCTGACCATCCAGTTTTCCATCATAAACAGCCCGCTGAACCTGATCGGGGACATGCTGCCCCCGTTTCTTTCTTGTGTCCGGCGAGGCGTTCCCGTTTATGTCTCCACCATGCCGATGGCCGGATTATCAGGCCCCTATTCCATGTCGAGCCTGCTGACCCTGACCCACGCGGAAGCGCTTTTCAGCATTACTCTGGCCCAGCTCGTAAATCCCGGTGTCATGGTGGTTCACGCCGGTCTTCCGTCCATTGCCAATCTGCAGAAAAACTATGCCGTGGACCTCGGCCTTATATCCCATAATATCGCCAACCTTCTCATGGAAAAAATAAACAAAAAGCTTGACATTCCATCGATTCAAACGGCATGTACTACCAGTCAAGAGGTACCGAACGAGCAAGCGGAAGTTGAAGCAGTGGCCGGTTTTGCAATCATGAAAAAATACGGGTTTCACCAGATGCGCCATTCGTTCGGGTTCCTCAAGGAGCTTGTTTCTTTTTCCATCGCCAAGCTGGAAAGACATATCGTCCTTTGCAGAGAAACCACCCTCGAACAGGCTCCCGAATATGATTTTGATGACTATGACCCAGACGGCGTTGATGTGATCAGACGCAACGGTTCCAATGCAAGCTACATGAGAGATGATCACACCCTGCAACATACAGGCGTTTCTTTTCTAACCTGACGGAGGACGAATATATGAGAGTTGCCGTTTTTCAAACCAATCCAGTTCTGCTTGACGTGAAAGCCAATGTCGAGGGTGTTGTGGAAAAAATCAGGAGAGGCAAGGAAAAGGGTGCTGCATTGATGGTCTTTCCGGAACTCGCACTCACCGGCTATTTTGTTGACTCCAGTTATCATAAAGCAGCACTTAAAATGAACTCTCCGGAAATCATGAAAATCGTGGAGGCCACAAAAGGTACCGCCGCAATAGTCGGCTTTATCGAAGAATCAAAGTCCATGAACTTTTATAACGCCGCCCTTGTGGCAGTCGACGGAGAAGCGAGATTTGCTTACCGGAAACTCAACCTGCCCAACTATGGTGTTTTTGAAGAAAGAAAGTTTTTTTCAAACGGCAAGCAGGTTACCGTGTTCAAGCTCAACGAATTCAATATCGGTGTCTTTATTTGCAACGACATGTGGCATCCTTCGATTCCCTACCTTGGTGTGACGCAGAAAGCGGATATTTTCGTCACACTTTTCAACTCCTCCCAGGGGTCCATGGCCAGCGAATTTTCAAACATTGAAAGCTGGGAGATTATCAACAAGTTTTATTCCCGGGTTTTCGGGATTTATAATATTGCCGCGAACAGAGTGGGCTCGGAAGCTCTTGAAGACAGGAGAGATGACGACGAGGATGAAAGCGGCAGAGAACCAGCGGATAATCACAGCGAAGATGATACCGTTTTTCATGAAAATTACGACCATCGTCACGATCGAAAATACTACAGGTTCTGGGGAGGAAGTGAAATCATCAACCCGTTCGGCCAGCAGATTTACAGGGCGGCCTTATACGAGGAGGACGAGATAATAGGAGATATCTCAAAGGATTTGCTCAGGAAGAAAAAGATTATCCTTCCCTACCTTAGAAACGATGACCCTTTTTTTACATTTCGGGAACTGGACCGTATCCTGTTTCAAAAAGACGGCGTGAAAACATGACCGTCTTTTACTGAAACGGTCTTGATCTCATCATCTGATCAGGTAATCAATTACTCTTTCCCGTCCTCTTCTGATTAGCTCGAGGGTGACTTTCGAGGAAGAGCTTAACCCTTCATATATTCCCAGAGCACTATCAACAGAATCAATGCGCTTGCCATCAACACCGGTTATGATATCACCCGGTCTCAGTCCCATCCTTCTAAAAATGGACCTTGGGTTGATTCGTGAAATTCTTATTCCTCTCGAATGGGGGGAAACCCTTATTTTATCCATAAGCTGGGTGACATTGTCCATTGCATTGTCCACAAGTGACCGTTTTAGATTGACCCTCATCCGAACAGGGGGCCTTGACAGTCTGCTTGATCGATAGCGCCGGTGCCGTCCCCTTCGACTGCTGATTTTCTCCATTTTCAGAATTTCATTTTCCCCGTTGACCTGGAGAACGACTTTTTCATCCAGTATGTTTTTAATCGTAGCCCCTTGAATCGAATCCCCAATGGAATAAAGACGCTGTTTCGACTTTGAGCGCTTGCCATTCAAATCTTCTATGACCGCGTAATGCCTTTTACTGTTCCCGGTGACTGTTCCCCATAAATTCAGATCCAGTTCGGTCGGATTGAGTGATTCCAAGGTCACGGGGGCCTCATTTGTTGACTGTTTTGTTTTAAACAGATTTCGTTCAAAAATATGCTTATAATACGAATACGGCAAAAATTCTTTTCGGGCGGGAGACTCCGGTGGGTTATGGCGCACTTGTATTTTAGGGTATACTTTCTTCTGACCTACAAGGACATTATAGAATAAGTCGACGCCGAGATAGATGCTCATTGCAATCAAAATCAGATGAGTTGCAGTAAAAAATTTATGTGTCAATGTCATGTTATAATGGCTTAAAAAAGAGAGAAACCGCGTCGGTTAAGTCTTGGTTTTCCATAAAATCGAAAGGAGCATTTATGGTTGTGATATTGTCGGCGCCGCATTACCAAACAAGCGATTTATATATCCATCCCCGGTCACCATCCGTATGCTTTACGCGTAACCAGTTCCCTTTTTGTTTTATAACCTTAAACGGGATCCCCCTGTCGGCCGTAAACAAAATGCCATGCTTTGTCGACGGGCCGGAGCGGATATTACATTTATCTTTTTTGGTTATGACGGTGGACACCTCCCCCACAAGTGGTTTATATATCCAGGCCGTATCTCCCTCAAAATCCTTAAATTTGTACCAGTTACCCTTTTCTTGCAGCACCTTGATGGGATGATACCTCTCTACCTGCCAAACAATGTTGTAATTTGTGCCCGGACCGGAGCGAATGTTTGCGACTTCGGATACGACGGCAAGGCGCTGAGCCGAATATGCCGGATGCGTGTTAAAAAGCAACACACCTGCGATTATTATAGACAGCGCCGATTGATAAATAAAACAGTTCACTCTCATAGCTCACCCCATTTGTTCCAGAAATATCATAAATGATCTTGACAATATAGTTTTAACAGAATACAATTTAGAAGTCTACAATATATTATATAATATTAATATAATTAATATTTATCATGTATAACATATTTTATCAAGGCTGTTTTCAATCAATAAAGCTTTGAATAGAAAGCTTTAAATCGTGAAAATCTCAATGAAATTCAGAACCACCTCCAACACCCGTTCTCACTTAACCGGCTCAAGCGTTAATGATGAGAGGAAGAGCAGGCGTTATAAACTGCTCTGCCCCAATAGAATGTTGGATGGTTCGGACTCGGTCGCAACAATGGAGAACTCACTGCAAAACAACAAAATCATTAACATACAGCAAGCTGGCAAGCTGGCAACGGACTATTACAACGCCGAAAAATACGACAAGGCTGAACGTATTTGCCGTATTATTCTAAAAAAGCAACCCAATTGCCCTGAAGCGCTTCACCTTAAGGGCAGGATCGCTCTTTCCAATGGCGATTACCATCAAGCGAAGCACCTGTTTGAACTGGCTGTAAAAGAGGACTCTTTCAAAGATTACTTTTATTGCTATCTGGGTATCGCATATAAGATGATCAACCGATTTTATGATGCAGTGGCTGCATTTGAAACAGCCATAGAACTAAACCCTCTGAACCTAAATGCCTTTTATAACAAGGGGCTTACCTATAAAACCATGAGTGACCCAGGGCGTGCCGCAGAAGCCTTCCAAAGGGCCGTCACGATTGACCCCGACCATCAGTCTGCCCGCCATCAGCTGGCCGCCCTAACCGGAGAAGACACCGACGCCGCGCCGCAGCAATATATTATTGACCTGTTCAACCAATATTCAAGGTCTTTTGATGAACACCTTCTATACACCCTTGAGTACCGCCTGCCGGAAATTATTCATAGTGAGTTGAACGCCTTCTGTAAACCCAGATTCAAAAATGCCATTGATTTAGGATGCGGTACGGGACTCGTGGGCAACGAAATACGGAATTTGGCAGACCAATTGATCGGCGTTGATTTGTCATTGAAAATGGCAACTCTCGCCTGGAATAAGCACATCTATGATATGGTTTTTGAGCATGAAATGGTTGATTTCCTGAATCAAACAACAATGAAATATGATCTTTTTATTGCTGCGGATTCATTGGTCTACACGGGAAATTTAACACCATTATTCGAAGCTTTAAAAAACAAATCAGCGAATGATGCGTTTTTTATTTTTACGACGGAGCGCACGGAGGGTAAACCGTTTCAGCTTTTACAAACCGGCCGGTATGCGCATTCCCCCGACTATATCAAAGCCCTTTCAGATGAATTTGGCTATACCGTTGAAGTGTCGCGCCAATGTATCAACGTCAGGCGCGAAATGGGGAGTTGGGTTATTGGAGACCTCTTCGTGTTAAAACTATAAACGTGATCATATGAATGGAAAAAAGCCCCAGAAAAAAGTAACATTGCATCGAAAAAAGAATTCGGAAGGCAAGGTTGAACTTCTCATTGTCGAGGTGAATATAGGCGGGTGCATTGAAAAGCGCCTTTTCGCCGATGAAAAAGCGGCGTACGGGTATATTGAAACCTTGAAAAAAGACAACAACCGGTTCCCATGATTCCCGGCCCATTACTGTTTAAAATAGGTTACCAGTGCGGCTCCCATTATGCACAGAAAAATGCCCACAATTTGCACCGGCACCAGCTTTTCATGAAGGATAAAATAACCAAGAATTGTGCCGATCACCGGCGCAAGACAAAAAGCAATGGTCATGACCGTTGAAAGGTTTCCAACCTTTAACCCCGTATAGAGAAACATTATACCAAGACCACCGGCCAAAACCCCGCCACCAACGGCAATAAGCATGAGTGATTTAATTCCGGCTGTTTTAACCTGCCCCCAGAAGGGAAATGAAACCGCCAGCATTAATAAAAGAGAGAACGCGGTTCTAATTACCGTGCCCATGACCGGGGCAAGCCCGCCGATTTTAACTCCTTGCTTCTCTAATAATGACCCGAAACCCCAACAAATTGCAGTGAAAACAGCCCAAATCTCAGCTCTCATTCTTTTTTCCTTTTTTTATATTAACCATTCAAATAAAATTGCGGGCTCAGTTTTTCTGAAGCCGTTTTGCTCCATAACATACATAATAAGTGCGGAGGTGTTCAACATTTTTCAGTGGAAAAACATGCTCAATACCTGATACGTTATGGGTATGAAAGTTCATCACATTGAAACATGAAAACGTTTCGTGTAAGGTCCGTAAGTTAATTTAAACGAGCAAGGATAATGCAATACAGTCAAAATATGGAGTTGCCGCAACTACTGACGGAAATGACAAAAAACCGGTGCCCGGTGCTTCTGACGGGCCTGGCGGGTTCGGAGCGGGCATATACCGTATCCCGGGTTTACCGCCACCTGAACACGCCGCTGGTTATCGTTAACCCGTCGGTAAAAGAGGCGGAGACGTGCATGGAGGATCTGGAGTTTTTTTTATCCCCTTCCGACACCCCGCTCTTCCTGTTTAAACCGTACAATATATTATCGCAAAACCTGATTTCATTCAGCAGTCAGAATACGGCGAATCGCATCCGGCTTCTTTACCAAATAACCCAGACGCATACACCACCTGTGGTTGTGACAACTTCGGAGGCCCTGCACCAACGACTGATTCCCAAAAACGAACTGCTTGATTTCGCAGAACTCCTCATGGAAAAAGAAGAAACGGACAGGGACCGGTTGTCGGCGAAAATGGTTTCCGCCGGATATGTCCGTACACCGATTGTTGAGGAACCGGGTGATTTTTCGGTTCGCGGCGGAATCATGGATGTATTCTCTCCCATGTATGATGACCCCCTTCGCATAGAATTCTTCGGTGACACAGTGGAATCGCTGCGTTTTTTTTCCGCAGCAAGCCAGCGAAAAATGACCGCCGTTGCCGAGGCCACGATTCTGCCCGCCAGGGAGGTGATTCTGAAAAAAGACACCATAGCCGGCATCATTGAGCGAGTCCGTGCCAGGACATCAGAACTGGGTATTCCGCAAAAAAAAGGAAAAGAGGTTATCGACCGGATTAAGCATGAAGGCGTATTTCCGGGCATAGAAAGCCTGATGCCGTTTGTATACAAAGAACTCGATACCTTTTTTGACTACCTGCCGAACCATACGCGTTTCATAATAATGAATACAAAGGAAGTGGAGGACGCAACACGCAAGGCCGAAGAGCAGGCCATAGTTAACTCACATCGTGAAAAAGAAAACCAGCAGTTACATTCAGAACCCCAAGACCTCTATGTCAGTCCGAGGGTAATAAGCGCCCGCATGAATGAATCCGCGCCCATCGCCATAGACCCGCTCCCTGTGACACACCCGGACGGCAGCCATGACTCCGGTCAGCTAAAGGCCCACTGGAACATAAAAGACAATCTGGATATCGTATCCGAATTAAAACACCCGCCTGAAAAAGAGCGTGTACTTTTGCCGCTTGCAAAGTGGATAAATAAAAACAGGGAAACCGGCTGCATGACCCTTCTGGTCTGCAGAAAATCCCAGACGGAACGCCTCTATTCCCTTCTCGAACCCTATGGCGTCAATCCTCACATGACCGGCGGCGTGCCGGATATATTAAGAAAACGAGGAATGGTGTATATCTCGGAAGGCCGAATTTCAGGCGGTTTTTTTTGGCCCCAGGAGTCCCTTGCCGTCATCACCGAAGACGAAATATTCGGACAAAAACGTCGAAGAAAAAAAATCAGAAAAAAGAAAATCCAGACCGGCATCCTCGGGTTTGAAGACCTGAAGAAAGGCGACCTTGTGGTCCATGACGATCATGGAGTCGGAGAATATCAGGGATTGGTCAAACTTGTATTCGAAGGAATTGTCGGAGATTTTCTCCTGGTGCAATATAAAGATGGAGACAAATTATATCTTCCCGTTGATCGAATGAATGTTATTAAGAAATACCTCGGTGTTGAGGGCATACTCCCGGTGATTGACAAGATGGGGGGCAAAGCCTGGAACAAAGCAAAGAAAAAAGCAAAAGATGCCGTGGAAAAAATTGCAGGAGAGCTCCTTGGTCTTTATGCCAAAAGAAAGGTAAAAAAAGGATTCGCCTTCAGTTCTCACGATCATTATTTCCGGGACTTTGAAGCGGGGTTTGATTATGATGAAACACCTGACCAGATTAAAGCCATTGATGACGTTCTGTCGGACATGGAGTCATCCACCCCCATGGACAGACTGGTATGCGGAGATGTCGGCTACGGCAAAACAGAGGTCGCCTTAAGGGCATCCTTCAAGGCAGTATGCGACGGGAAGCAGGTTGCCGTCCTGGTGCCCACTACCATTCTCGCGGAACAACACCATAAGACCTTTGCGGATCGGTTCAAGAGGTATCCGGTGCTCATCGAAAGTCTTAACCGGTTCAGGTCCAAACAAAGACAGAAACACATTATCGAACGATTGAAAGAGGGAAAAATAGATATTGTCATCGGCACGCATCGGCTCCTTCAGCAGGACGTGGGGTTTAAGGATTTAGGCCTTTTGATCCTTGACGAAGAACAGCGCTTCGGCGTTAAACACAAAGAAAAACTGAAAAAAATGAGAGCGACAGTTGATGTTCTCGCTCTCACCGCCACCCCCATTCCCAGAACGCTGCACATGTCGTTGATGGGTGTCCGGGATATCAGTATCATATCCACTCCACCCGAAGAGAGACATCCCATAATCACCTATATCTCCGAGTTCGATGATGCCATTATCGTTGACGCGATACGAAACGAGTTGAAAAGAGGGGGCCAAATATTCTTTATTCATAACAACATCCACTCAATTGACGCGGTTTCCCGTCGTCTTGGAAAGCTTGTTCCTGATGTCAAACAGAGGGTTGCCCACGGTCGACTTAAGGAAAGGGAACTTGAAGATATCATGCTTCAATTTATCAACCGGGAGACAGACATGCTGGTATGCACAACCATTGTGGAATCCGGGTTGGATATTGCCTCCGCAAATACGATAATTGTCAATCGTGCGGACAGGTTCGGGCTTGCCCAGCTCTATCAGCTGAGAGGAAGGGTCGGAAGGTCGGATGAGCAGGCCTACGCCTACCTGCTTATACCAAAGGATAAAGCCCTGAGCCAGAATGCAGGAAAACGCCTGAAGGTACTTATGGAATACAGTGATCTTGGTTCCGGGTTTCAGATCGCCATGAGTGATCTGCAGATAAGGGGCGGAGGCGCGGCACTGGGCATTTCCCAATCAGGGCACATCGCTGCCGTCGGCTATGACATGTTCCTTGAGCTCATTGAACATGCGGTGTCGGAATTAAAGGGCAAGCCGGTTGTTGAACGACTGGAACCGGAAATAAACATTGAGCTCTCTTCGTTGATTCCGGAAACCTACGTTACGGACATAGACCAGCGCCTTTCAGCTTATCGACGTCTTGCAAAAATGACCGAAACCTCGGAAATAAGCGAATTCAGAGAAGAACTTACCGACCGTTATGGTCCTCTTCCGCCTGAGGCCACCAACCTCTTGCTTAAAATAGCATTGAAAGTTCTGTCCATAAAAAGCGGCATCAAGAGGCTGGACCTTTCCGGAAGCCACCTTTCCCTTCATTTTTCTGAACTCCACCAGAAAAACCCCTTTGCCGTCATTCACATGGTGGAAGAAAACCCCCACCGGTACAGATTTACGCCGGAGAATGTGCTGAAGGTCAACTTATCCGGCGCCACCTTGAACTCGCTTCTTGTTGAAACCAGAAATATCTTGAAGGAAATAGCCCGCCATGTTAGCATCTAAAGTTTTACAGGAAGCTATTTCATTGAATCAACACATAATTCAGGTGGGCTTACAAAATGACCGCCCCGGATAATATGAACAGAAAAAGGCCCGCGTTTCGCAATTATCTTCTGTATGTGATAACGATGCTGCTGTTATCCGCCAATGCAGGATGCGGCGACAAGGGCCCCGAAGCAAATGATACTTACCTTGTAAAAATAGGCAATCATGTTTTGACGCTGAGTGACTACAACAGCGCTCTTGAGATAGCAAAAACCGCCTATCCCCATAATGAAATTCAAGGTTCGGATGCGGTAAATGCCATCATGCTGAGGCTGTTGAACCAGATGATTGAAGAAATGGTTATCATAGCCAAGGCTTCTGAACTGGGTATAACTGTGTCTGATAAAGAAATGAACGCCGCCATAGAACAAATAAAAGAGGATTATCCCGATGATGAATTCGAAAAGACGTTTTTAGAAAACGCCATCTCCTTTGAATCCTGGAAAAAACGAATGAAAACCCGCATTCTAATTGAAAAAGTGGTAAAGGAAGAGCTTCAAAATAAAACCACAATAGAACCGGCGGATATATCCGATTACTATAACTCGGATCAGGTGGAAAACAATTCGGAACCGGATATACCCATCGATCTGTCGGATATCGACGAAGCGATTATAAAGGATGTGCGACGCAAAAAAGCGGAAGCCATGTATCAAGATTGGATAGAGCGTCTCAAAAAAGAGTATGCTGTTGATATTAATACTAAAATGTGGAATAAGATGATCGGCTCATGAATGATGGAGGAGAAAGAATAAATGCTTAGAAGTATTTTAACGAGATGTGTTAAACGGGTAATGACCCTGTTGCCCCTGGTTATCCTTTCACTTCATGGGCTTGCAGCGCCGGGAGGTACGGAAGAAATTGCGGTTCCCGAGGTCGTTGACAGAATAGTGGCGAAGGTAAATGATGAGATTATTCTGCTATCGGAACTTGATGACGCCCTTGCCCCCTATGTCGATCAAATGGAGGCCCGTGCCGCCTCCGGTGAAAATGAAAACAAACCCATACTTTCACTGAGACGGGATGTCCTTAATCAGCTTATAGAGAAAAAACTCGCGGAGCAACAGATCAGGGAACTGGGCATTCGCGTGGATGACACCGAAGTTGACAGTGCCATTGAAAGGGTGAAACAGACCAATTTCCTAACCGATGAAATGTTAAGGAAAAGACTGGCGGAAAATGCCATGAGCATGGCTCAATACCGCCGCAGCATTAAAGAACAGATATTAAGGGCTAAGCTCATTGACTATAAGGTAAAATCAAATACAATCATTACCAAGGAAGACATTCAATCATATTATGATGATCATTATGATGAATATAAAGGGGTGATTAAATACCACTTGAGAAATATCATTATGAAAACAAGTCCTTTCGAAGAAGAAAATCAACGTGTTCTGGAACGGATGGAAGCCCTGTTGGTGAGATTGAAGCAAGGTGAAGCCTTCTCCGATCTCGCCGTCATCTATTCTGAATCGCCGATTGCGGAAAGCGGGGGTGATATAGGGCTGTTCAAACCCGGAGACCTTGACCGCACTATCAGGGCGGCGGTGGAAAAAATAAAACCGGGAGAATTCACCGATATTATCGAAACCGACCTCGGGTATCAAATTTTCTACCTGGAAGATATCGTCACAACGGACGGAATACCCCTTGAAAAAGCTTCCCCCGCAATTGAAGAAAAGCTTTATAAAGAGGAACTTGAGAAAAAGTTTAAAGAATGGATCGCTGATTTAAAGCAAGGGGCTCACATTCAGATAATAGAATGATGCATCATCATAAATATGACTTCTGATAAAAAACATACCGTCTCATTCGGCCGATACCTGAAATCAGTCAGAATTGAGAAAGGAATCGATCTGACCTCTATCGCTGAAGAAACAAAAATATCCCACAGCATCCTTGTTAACCTGGAAAATGAACATCACGAGCATCTTCCCAGCCCTCTATTTGTAAAAGGTTTTATCCGGGGGTATGCAGACGTTGTGGGCGCTGATGCATCATTGGCCGAAAAAAGCTATGAGGACAGTCTCGAAAAGTATAAAGAGGCGACCATACCGGCCTCCGAACTGTCCAAAAGGAAAACCGTATTCCGCTATTACGTAACCGCCCTTCCCTTTGTTCTGGTCGGTATTATGATTTTTTCCATTTGGTTATTATCCGATACCAGGCCCGTGTCAAACGAGGGCGCGAAAACCCCGCCTTCGGAAATAATAAACAGTCCGGGGCCAACGGAACCCCCGGTTTCGCACGATCTCCAGGCAGACAAAACCCCGCTGCCTGAAACGGACATATTGACTCTGGCTGTTTCGGCAGTGGATAAAACATGGTTAAAGATAATTATTGACGATCAGTCGCCAAAAGAATATCAACTTGAGCCCGGAGACCATCTCGAGCTGGAGGCGGAATCAAAATTTAATATTCTCGCCGGGAATGCCTCCGGTGTTAAGCTGCTGTTTAACAACAAACCGGTCTCCATTTCCGGCAACCGCGGGCAAGTGGTTACAGTAAAATTGCCTTAAAGCCAAAAAAGGGTTTATCATGATTACCGAAGTCAACAAAATTCTTCTGGACAGTGTCAAAAGGCTCCTGCGTCGAGGGGCTACAGCCAATTTACAAAAAATCATAAACAAAACCCACGCCGCCGACCTGTCCGTTCTTTTTTCATCCCTTCCCTTTTCAGATCAACTCCGGCTGTTCAACATGATCGTGGACATCGAGAGCAAAGGCATACTTTTCAGTGAGTTGGACCAGGACTCCCTGCAGCGTTTTATGGATAGTCTCGATACGGATGCCATTGTCGAAATTCTGGAGCACATGGCCCCGGACGATGCTGCCGACCTTCTGGGCAGATTGCCGGATGAAAAATCCGGGGCCATACTTGAAAAAATGGAAAAGGAAGGGTCGGAAGAAATCGAAGACCTGCTTCGCTATGATGATGACAGCGCCGGTGGTATCATGATACCGGACTTTATTGCCCTGAAAGAAGACATCTCCGCCAGGGAAGCCGTTGAAACGCTGCAAAAGGAACATGTTGATGTCGAAATGCCGTTTTACCTTTATGTCGTGGATGAATACAACCGCCTGGTCGGCGTCAGTTCGCTGAGGCAACTGGTCGTCGTCCCGCCCCATACGCCGCTGAAAAACTTCATGACAACGGATGTTTTTTCCGTAACGACCGATACGGATCAGGAGGAAGTGGCAAAAATTGTCGCCAAATATGATATTCTGGCGGTTCCGGTGGTGGACGAAAACAGCCAACTTGTTGGTATTGTAACTGTTGATGACGTCATTGATATCTTCAGGAGGGAAGCGACGGAAGACATCTTGAAAATGGCAGGAGTCGGCGAAGAGTTTATTGAAACAAAGTCCGTTATGCGAAGCACGCGAATACGCCTGCCCTGGCTTTTTGCCAGCTGTCTGGGCGGAATAATCGCTTTTTTTCTTATCAGCAAATTTGAGGCGGGTCTCACCAAATTTGCTTATCTTGCCGCCTTTATACCGGTTATCATGGGTATGGGGGGAAATATCGGCACACAATCGTCAACAATCGTGGTCAGAGGGCTGGCCACCGGCAAGATCAATATCCGTGACCTGTGGCCTGTTGTCCTGAAAGAACTGACAGTGGGTCTTATCCTGGGTGTGGTATACGGCTTCTTTATCGGGCTTGTGGCGCAGGTGCAGTTTAGCGAGTTTTATCTGGCCCTGTCCGTTGCATTTGCCGTCATTTCATCGATGTCGGTTGCGGCGCTCGTGGGATCAATGGTCCCGATGGTTTTTGCACGGATCAACATAGATCCTGCCGTGGCAACCGGTCCATTTGTGACAACGGCAATTGATATCATCAGTATTTATTTCTATTTTACAATAGCCACCGTTCTTTTGGGTATATGACACAGACGTCCGATTTCAGAACACCGGCCATCATATTGCGGCGGATTGAGCACGGCGATTATGACCTGATCATAACCTTCATGACCCTCGAACAGGGCAAAATTACCGTGATCGCAAAACACGCGAGAAAAAGCACTAAGCGGTTTTCAGGTATACTGGAACTATTTGCCATGCTTCAAATCGTTTGTACCAAAGGGCGGGGATCCATGCCGCTTCTCAAAGAAGCGAGCCTTCAGCAGCCCCATTTCCAGATAAGAAAGGATATCAGAAAAACCGCGTACGCGAGTTACTGGACTGAGATAGTCAATGAGTGGCTCGAGGAAGGAAAAATGCAGGCGGATGTGTTCCATCTGTTGACACATTCTCTGGATACCCTTGACAGCAGCAGCGTGCCCGATGAACATGCGAGCGTTTTTTTCCAAGTGCGTTTTTTAAAAACCGCCGGCCTTTCGCCCAACCTCTCAGAATGCCGTGTATGTAAAACCGGTATTGATGGGCTGCCGGGCAAAACCCTTGAAATAGATCTTGCAGGGGGCGGTATTGTCTGTTCGGCCTGCAGTCGGAGGGCTTCGGGGAAAAGACAAATTTCGAAAGGAGCCGTAAAACAGCTCCTGTGGATGGGAAAAGGAGATGCAAAAACGGCAACGCGGGTCAGGTTGTCACCCGCTGAGATGAGTCAAAACCTCGATTTTCTGGACCGCTTTCTCTCTTATCATTTGGGTAAGGATTTGAAGAGTTTAAAATTCTTAAGGAATATGAGACTGTCCCATTTTTAATCAACCGGATAACAACCATGAGATCAAACAACCTAACTGAAAAAATTCACACCTTGGCCCCGGAAGCCTCTGCTCCCTGCCGGATTGATCTTGGAGGGACACTGGACCTCAGGACATTTCATTATCCTTTGGCGCAGTTGCAGCCATGCACGTTCAACATCGCACTGGATCTGAAGACCAGCGTCCGGTTGTTACCGTACCGGGACGATATGGTGAAGGTATCCTCAAGGGGATTCGAAAGCGCTGAGTTTCCGGCTGGAAGGGCCCCGTTCTCCCATCCCATGGGATTGATGTTTGCCGTTGCTTCCTACTTTGGTGTTGCCGGTGTTCATGTCGACGTCATTTCTTCGTCGCCGCCGAGAAGCGCCCTCGGTGGATCGTCGTCGGCAGCGGTCGCCCTTGCATCGGTTCTCACAGCAGCAACACGCCGCAGCGGCGAAAAGGCCATCTCAAGAAAACATATGGCCATGCTGGCCCACACCATTGAAGAAACCGTTGCAGGCGTGCCCTGCGGTATGCAGGATCAGTTGGCAGCTGCATACGGCGGCATCAATGAATGGCGCTGGCCCGGTAAAATCGAAGAGCCTCCCTTTCAGAGGAAATCCGTTATTGACCCCGATGCCTATCCAGAATTTGAAAACCGCTTATTGGTTGCATATTGCGGCATGCCCCACGAGTCAAAAAACATTAATGGAAAGTGGGTTAACGATTTTTTGGAGGGAAGATGCCGTTCCGAATGGGAAGACATCATAACCATTACAAAAAATTTTATTGATTCGCTCTCTTCATATAATTATAAAGATGCAGCCGCTGCCATGAATATGGAAACCGGCATACGAACCGGGATGACGCCGGACGTTTTAGACGAAGTAGGAAAAACGCTCGTAAAAAGCGCCTTGGCTTATGGATGCGGCGCAAGATTCACCGGGGCCGGAGGCGGGGGCTGTGTATGGGCCCTTGGCGAACCGGATGATATCGAGAAATTGAAACACACGTGGCAGGAGACCCTTTCAGCAACAGCGGAAGGCCGCCTGTTATCAAACAGAATTGATTCAAACGGACTTCAAGTGAAATACGGACAAAAAGTCGGTTTGATCGACTGAAGAACAGTTTTTTAATTAGTTAAGATCTCGTCATTCCGGCGAAAACCGTGATGGCAACCAATATATGTTGACCCGTTGCGCAACGATTAAAGGAATCAGTGAATGAATTTTCAAAATGTAATCCAGTCTCTGCAAAAATTCTGGGCAAAACGAGGATGTGTGCTTTTACAGCCATATGATACGGAAGTCGGCGCCGGAACATTCCACCCGGCAACCCTGCTAAGATCCCTTGGGCCTGAGCCCTGGAAAACCGCCTATGTTCAACCGTCCCGGCGGCCGACAGACGGGCGGTATGGCGACAACCCGAACCGACTTCAACATTACTACCAGTTTCAGGTTCTTTTGAAACCCTCTCCCCTTGATGTTCAAAAGCTTTATCTCCAAAGCCTTAAAACCCTGGGAGTCGATCCCCTTGAGCATGACATCCGGTTTGTTGAAGACGACTGGGAATCACCGACACTGGGCGCCTCCGGTCTGGGCTGGGAAGTATGGCTCGATGGGATGGAAATTACGCAATTCACCTATTTTCAGCTGGCCGGCAGTATCGAACTGTCCCCCGTTTCAGTTGAAATAACATATGGCCTGGAACGCATCGCCATGTATCTTCAGGGCATTGACAATGTATACGATATAAAATGGAATGACGGCATCACCTACAGAGATGTTCACCACCGGCAGGAAGTCGAACAGTCCACCTACAACTTCGAGCTGGCCGATGTCGACATGCTGTTTGATTTTTTCAATAAATATGAGGCGGAAGCCAGAGGCGTGATAGAAAAATCCATGACACTTCCCGCTTACGAATATTGCCTGAAATGTTCCCATACATTCAACCTTCTAGATGCCCGCGGCGCGATCAGTGTCACTGAACGGACCGGCTACATTGCACGGATACGCAATCTTGCAAGGGCTTGTTCAGAGGCTTACCTGAAGCAAAGAAAAGAGATGGGTTTCCCGCTATTCGAAAAGGATTAATGACTAATAGAGCGTGTTAATGAGGATAATATGGAAAAACTACTACTTGAAATCGGAACCGAGGAAATCCCGGCGGGATATATAAGACCGGCCCTTTCGGCGCTTGCATCCGGTCTTCTAAAAAGGCTCGATGATGCCGGGATTGCGCATGGAGAGGCAGTTACGTTCGGGACCCCCAAACGTCTGGCAATCCTGGTTTCGGATGTTTCCAAAAAACAAACATCTATAAGTACCGAACTGACAGGACCACCGGAGCGCGTCGCTTATGATGATCAGGGGAAGCCCACTGTCGCAGCCATAAAATTTGCCGAAAAAGCCGGTGTTCCGCTCAATAAAATTGATGTCAAAGAGACAAAAAAGGGGCGTTACTTAACCGCTTTAAAAACAGAGCGGGGACACCATTCCACGGGTCTTTTAAAAACCATACTGCCGGAAACGATTCTTTCGATCCCCTTCCCCAAGTCCATGCGATGGGCGGATCTTTCCATTGGGTTTGCGCGGCCGATACACTCGGTACTCGCCCTTTTGGGCACCCACGTTGTGACATTCAGTTTTGGAAACCTTAAGAGCGGTCGCTACACATACGGACATCGCTTTTTGGCCCCGGCCAGGGTCAGCGTCCCCTCACCCGAAGCGTATTCGGGTTTGCTGAAAACAGCGCACGTCATCCCCGATTTTGATGAGAGACGGATGCGGGTTGAAAAGACCGTGAACCGGACGGCCGCCGGTCTCGGCGGAACCATCATGCCGGATGATGAACTTCTTGATATTGTAACCAACCTGGTGGAATACCCGTTTCCGGTGGCAGGAAAGTTTGACCATAAATTCCTTGAACTGCCGGACCAGGTTCTTATTACCGCCATGAGGGAGCATCAGAAATATTTTGCCGTGACCGACAAAAACGGAAGTTTAATGCCGGGCTTCATTGCCGTGAACAATACAAAGGCAAACGATATGGCCCTTGTGGCAAAAGGCCACGAACGGGTACTTCGCGCCCGCCTGGAAGATGCCGGGTTCTTTTATCAAAGCGACCTATCAGAAAGCCTTGAATCCATGGCGGATAAATTAAAGGGGGTTACCTTCCAGGCAGAACTGGGGTCCATGAGCGATAAAGTGGGTCGTATCAACCGCCTTTCGATTTATCTCGCCGAGTCTCTATCCGTTCCACAGACCGTTATCGACAATGTGTCAAGGGCGTCAATGCTCTCAAAGGCCGATCTGGTGAGCCAGGTGGTGGTGGAGTTCCCAAAACTTCAGGGAGTCATGGGAAACGTATATGCAAAAAAGGCAGGAGAGCCGGAAGCTGTGGCAGAAGCCATTGAGGAACACTACCTGCCTAAATTTTCAGGTGACAATCTGCCTGAAACAACGGAGGGGGCCATCCTCGCCATCGCAGATAAAATTGATACGATCTGCGGCTGCTTCAGCATTGGTCTCACACCCACAGGGGCTTCCGACCCTTATGCATTAAGACGGCAGGCAATAGGCATCCTTCAGATTTTACTGAAAAATGACTATGCCCTGTCGTTAAGAGAGATGATCACAAAAAGCCTATCGCTCTTCGACCAGGCAGGAGAAAATAATGCGGATGGCGTCCGTGAAGCGGTTTATCATTTTTTTACAGACCGCATCTCCCATCTTCTGGCCGAAAATGGGTACAAAAAAGACGTTATTGCATCGGTTACAAGCGTCTCTGCCGACAACCCCGTCAATGTGAAGCGAAGGGTGGACGCCCTCGAATCCCTTAAAGCAGCCACCGATTTTGAGCCCCTCTCCATTGCATTTAAACGGGTGGTCAATATTATACGGAAGTCAAAAAACGCCCCCGGGGAAACCGAACAAGGGGTAAACAGCGGACTTTTCCAGGACACATGCGAACACGACCTGTATGGTGCCTACGGTGAGATAAAACATAAAGTTTCTGAGAATATTCGGAATGAAAATTACGGTGACGCCTTGAAGAATATTGCATCCTTGAGGGGCAATGTCGATGCATTTTTTGATGGTGTCATGGTCATGACGGAAGATCCGAGCATACGGGCAAACCGTTTTGCACTGCTTTCCAGAATTGCAGGATTGTTTGAACACATTGCGGACTTCTCCAAATTACAATGATTACAGGATAAGGAGGGAGTTATGCCTTTTGATCCGGATAAGGACAAACTGTTAAAACAATGGAAATGTGAAGAAACCGGACTCATCATCTCCATCAACCAATACGGGGATGCCCAGCCAAAGGTTCAGATTGGGCCGAGAATACTGAAAAAGAAAGACGGTACGGACAGGGCGCCATCCAAGGCGGGACGCCTGAATATCGAAGATCTTATGTTTCTTTATGACATTATTGATGAAGTAAAAGATGAGCTGCAGAATCTTGTAACACCGGGATAAAAAAGTTCGGCAGGCATAGAGAGCGCGGTATGGCGGAACACGTAGACATACTTGTAGAAAAGTTAGTCAAGTACAACGAGGCATACAGGAGAGGAACGCCTCTTGTCAGCGACCATGAATATGACCGTCTTATAGAAGAACTAAAAGAATCAGATCCGGAACATCCGTTTCTCCATAAGGTTGAACCCGAGAAATTTGAAACAAAAAAACAGGTTCGTCATCCCATCCCCATGCTGTCTCTGGAAAAGATTTACACGCATAATCCCGACAAGCTGGAGCTCTTTCTCGAACGCATTAAAAAAGAGGCTCAAGAGATCGGGGTAATGGATATTCGATTCAAGGTGACCCCCAAGCTTGACGGTCTGGCCGCCAGAGATGACGGCGATATGCTGGTGACGAGGGGCAATGGGGAAGTGGGATATGAAATCAGCAGTGCCTATCAAAAGGGAGTAATCCCGCTGGGTGGCAGAGGTCTCGGGACAGGAGAAATTGTAGTAAAAAAGTCCTATTTTGATGAACACATGACGGCGGACTTTGAGCACCCCCGGAACATGGTCGTGGGAATTGTAGCATCGGATACGGTCAACGAAAAAGCCCAAAAAGCCCTTGAAGATGAAGCCGTTCTTTTTGTGCCCTATGTTAAGCTGCCATCAAAGATTATTCTTCCCGATGACTTCGTCAAGACCATTGAACCCGTCGGCAGTTCCCTGATGGATGCCGTCGACTACCCTGTTGACGGCATTGTGGTTGAAGTAACGGATGACAGAGTAAAACATCATATGGGTGCGACATCCCATCATTACAGATGGCAGATCGCAGTTAAAACAAGGGGTGTAACGGCAATTACGAAAGTATCGGCAATCCAATGGCAGGTGGGACGTGCGGGCACCATCACCCCGGTCATGGAAGTCAAGCCGGTATCACTTTCAGGGGCTACCATACGTCGTGTTACAGCACACAATGCAGGAAGAGTAAGGGGGCTGCAGATCGGACCTGGAGCAGAAATAGAAATCATCCGAAGCGGTGAAGTCATTCCGAAACTTGAAAAAGTAATAACCCCATCTAGAAAAGTGACCATTCCCGACGAATGCCCGTCCTGTGCGGCTTACGTCAAGTGGGAAAATGATTTCCTCAGGTGTACCGGCATATCGTGCCCTGCACAGATTGAACAGGGACTGTTCCACTGGTTTAAAACCCTTGGAACCGCGGACTGGTTCGGCATTAAAACCATAGAGAAACTGGTTCAGAAAGGGTATGACAGCCTGGAAAAGATTTATCAAATGACGGAAGACGACTTTCAGAACGCGGGCTTCGGTCCGGTACAGTCGAACAATCTTTTTCAGGCCATCCTTATCAGCCGCACATCCCCGGTGGAAGACTGGCGCTTCCTTGCGGCATTCGGCATTCCGGACCTGGGCAAAGGGGACAGCAGAAAACTGCTTTCGCATTTCAGGTTGGAAGACCTTATTCGTATTTCAAAAGATGACATAGAAAAAATCCACGGATTCGGTAAAATTACCAGCAACTCCATTGCAGAGGGAATTGCGAAGATCAAAGATACAATGGTTCATATGCTGAAGATCGGCTTTCAGCTGCAACGCACCCCCAACCAGGCCGATGACAGGCTAATTGACAGCCCGGTATCCGGAAAGCATATTGTGTTTACCGGAAAAATGACAACCGGCAATAGAGAAGATATGCAGGCACATGCAAGACAACTCGGCGCTATTGTTCAAACTTCCGTCAGCGGAAAAACCGACTACCTTGTCTGTGGTGAAAACGTCGGGGAGGTCAAACGGAAAAAAGCCGAAGCAGCAGGCGTGAAAATTATAAATGAAAATGAATACACCGCACTCATCGAAGGCTCCGGTTCATGATAACAAAAGAGACGTGGTCACGCGGAGCTGTAAACGGCATAACCAGTTCATTCGCACTTCTGAAAATTATCATCCCTGTTTTTGCCGCGGTAACTGCCCTGGGGCATACTCCTGTCATTGGTTGGACAGCCCGGATCTGTGAGCCGGTGATGAATCTTGCCGGCCTCCCCGGGGAGACGGCCCTTGCATTTGTAACCGGTGCGCTTATCAGCATGTATGCCGCAGTTGGAATTATCATCGCCCTTTCCCTTACTTCCTGGCAGATCACCACACTTGCCGTCATGCTGGCCCTGTGCCATGAACTTTTTGTGGAAACTGCCGTGATTAAAAAGGCGGGCGTAACCGTCTGGCCGCTGGTGCTGTTGAGATTGTTAAGCGCGTGTTTTGCCGGGTGGATCATGAACCTTGCGGGGAGTGTGTTTCTTTAATGGAAAGCTCTTTCTTCCCGGCCGCCTGGTCTATTTTGATAACCGATGTCGTCTTGGGCTGCATTAAGATATCCGCACTCATCGTGGCCATTCTTGTTCCGCTTATGGTGGTGACGGAAATGATCAGGGATTCACGCCTGCTTGACAAGCTTGCATTTTTCCTGAAGCCGATCCTTAAGTTTTTCTCGCTTCCGGATGAAGCGGCCTTCCCCTTGATGGGAGGCTTTTTTCTCGGGATCACATACGGCTCGGGCCTGATTCTCCCGTTTACAAAAGACCGCAGCATCAAAAAAAAAGACACACTGATTATTTTCATCTTTTTATCCTTGTGTCACGGCATGATCGAAGATACCCTTATATTTATCGCCATAGGGGCAAACGGGATATATCTCGTCTGTTTCAGGGTCGCCCTTGCCCTTCTCTCCGTCCTTGTTGTGATAAAAGTTCTTCACCGAATAAAACAGGCGCCTTAAGTGGAATGGGCGGTTACAGGCCACGGCCCTATTGAATGATCTTGTCTTCCTTCATCCGTTCAATATCTTCCGCTGAATACCCCATATCCTTCAGGACCTCTTCGGTATGCTCCCCTATACCCGGAGCAGGGCGGCATGTGCCTGCCGAGTTTTCACTGAAGTGTATGGGGTATCCGGGGATATTGATTTTTCCCATAACGGGGTGGTCGAAAGGAATTACATAATCATTGATCCGGGCCTGAGGATCGTTTTCAACTTCACTGATGTGAAGTACCGGGCTGAACATGAGTCCCTTTTCCTGAAAAATCTCCATCCATTCGTCCCTTGTTTTCTCCAGAAAAACCTGATCAAATATAGTGATCAGCCCCTTTCCCGAAACAGGTCGTCCATATTCATCGGTATAACTATTATTTGAAAGAAGAGATTCCCGGCCGACCGCCTTGCAAAATGTCGCCCAGTATTTTTCTTCCGGATGATGCGTGCCGATTATCCATTTTCCATCTTTGCAGCAAAACCGGTTCCGGAGCGGTGAGTGTTGATCCCTTACGGGCGGGACACACGGATCAGCTGATATCCCCGCCGCCAGCATCAGGTTCGGATGCTGAAGCCATAGAGCCGTGCTGTAAAGAGACACATGAATTTCCTGGCCGATCTTACGGCGCTCGCGCACAAAAAGTGCCGTAATTATAGCATGGCTGGCCGCGATGGCTGTTGCCTGGTCCAGCACGCCGATATGGATGAGGAGCGGCTCAGGCGTTCCCGTGGTAAACATGAGTCCGGAACGCGCCTGCCCCAAGGGATCAAATGCACCGATGTTGCACATGGGACCTTCCGGTCCGTATCCGGAAACATTGGCATGGATAATTTTCGGGTTTATTTCAGACAACGTGTCATAGTCGATGGCCAGCTTCTTTTTTGTGTTTTTGCGAAGATTGGTCATAAATACATCGGCATCCTTTATCAAGCGGTGGAATATCTCGCGCCCCTTGTCTGTTTTAATATCCAGATAAATGCCTTTTTTATTGCGGTTCGACACTTCGTGCATAATACTCTCACCGTTCGGCATGGACATGTCAATGCTGCCGACTCTTGTCCAATAGCGTTCCGGCTCTCCAAAACCGCTTTCAATCTTGATCACATCCGCTCCCAGGTCTCCAAGGATGGCGGTGCTCCCGGGTCCGGCATGAAAAACACCATATTCAACAATTTTAATTCCCTCTAACGGCATGGGGTTTGTCTTTTCTTCAGCCATTCGGTTTCACCTCTTTGGGTTTTTAAACACCGGAGTATCCCTCAATGGATAGTGGAAGTCAAGTTTCCAAGTGGTTTTAAATTTCGTTTCATTGTGTTATCTTTAAGGATGTTCTGGGAAAAGAGGCTTTTAAAAAAGTTGTATAAGAATACTTCATTGCACTTTCACTTTTAAATGGTCTCCAAGTATAAAATAAATGATACAGGATTGGCATTGAACACGCATCCCCATCGATTCAAGGAATGGTACCCGTTTTTTTTCTGGGTGCTCCTCCTGACGGTATCCATCATCGCCGGGCTTCTGGTATTGGAATGGACGGAAAACAGGCGGTTTATGGATAACCAGCGACGGTCCATCGTTGAGCAGCTCAGTACAATCCGTGCAAGGTTGGAGGGGGGACTCAATGCGGAATTATTATTGGCCCGGAGCATAATTACGCAGGTCGCCATAAATACGGACATCACGAAAGAACAGTTCTCTATGATAGCAGAGCACTTTATGGAAGCATCAAATCATATCAGAAATATCGGGCTTGCCAAAGGAACCGTGCTGACCTACGTCTATCCCGTAAAGGGAAACGAGGAGGCCATAGGGCTTGACTACTTAACGATCGAATCACAATGGCCGGCGGTAAAACGAGTGATAGAAGGACGACAGACCATAGTAGCCGGTCCCTTAAAACTTGTACAGGGCGGAATCGGCATTATAGGCCGAACCCCAATATACATTGATTCGAAAGGCGACCGTGATGGGAACGGCACATACTTTGGTATCCTTTCCGTTGTTATCGACATGCCGAGCTTGTTGGAAGCAGCGGAGTTAATTAAAAAAAACGGCCACTTGGCAATAGCCATCAGAGGAAAAGATGGTTTAGGGGCTAAAGGTGATGTGTTCTACGGTTCGGAAAACCTTTTTGAAAAAAATCCGGTATTAACCAACATCGCTCTTCCCGGGGGGAGTTGGCTGATGGCAGCGACCCCGGCTAGTGGATGGGGAATGACATCACCGCTTATAGTCTTCTACCGATTGGGAGCCCTGACGGTGAACCTGATCATTGTGGCCCTGCTTTTCGTCCAGCGGCTTGAAATGATCAGGCGGAAAAAAATTGAGATGGAAAGGAAGCAGTTGATACGGGAACTAAAAGCCGCCCTTTCACAAGTGAAGCAATTAAGCGGCTTTTTACCTATTTGCGCTAATTGTAAAAAGATCCGTGATGACAGGGGGTACTGGAAACAGATCGAAGCCTATATTCGAGATCATTCTGAAGCAAATTTCAGCCACGGTATTTGCCCGGATTGTGCCAAAGAACTTTATCCGGATATAACTATCTCTGATGACGATGAATAACGACCGTTGCCATGTTTAGGTCATGCCCCTGCGGACTGCAAATGCAAGTAAACTTAATAATATTTAATACTTGACCCTACCATTCATTTCACCTATATACACAGAGATAACAGACTCTTTGCTGTCGAAAACTTGCACAGGTAATCAATATTTTTATTTCAAATGGGGGAGGGTAAAAATGAAAAAATTTATAGTATTTTTCCTTGCACTGGTCATGCTGTGCTCCTTTAGCTCGTTTGCAGGGGCCAAAACACTAAAACTCGGCCTGGACGCTGATCCGGTTTCCCTGGATCCCCAGGTTCAGCTGTCCGGGGGCATGCTGCAGTATTCACATCTGGTGTTTGATCCGCTTGTCCGCTGGACTCAGGAGATGACCTTTGAGCCCCGTCTTGCAACCAAGTGGGAACGCATTGATGATCTTACGGTCCGCTTCTATCTCAGAAAAGGGGTAACGTTTCACAGCGGCAACCCTTTTACGGCAGAGGATGTTAAATGGACCGTGGCCCGATTTTATAAAAGCCCCGACTTCAAAGGGCTCTTTGAGCCGTTTGATACGGTAACGGTTGTTGATGACTACACAGTTGATATCAAAACAAAAAAACCCTACGCGCTACTGCTGAACATGGCCACTTATATCTTCCCCATGGACAGCAAGTTCTATACCGGCACCGATGAAACCGGCCAGCCCAAGGATGCGGTGGTAAAAATCGGTCCGTCCTTTGCTTTGATGAATGAGTCCGGCACCGGCGCATTCACGGTGACTCACCGTGAACAAGGCGTAAAAACCGTATTTGAACGATTTAAGGACTACTGGGATAAAGACTCTCCGGGGAATGTTACAAAAATTATCCTCACTCCCATTAAGGAAGATGCCACACGGGTGGCAGCTCTTCTCTCCGGAGATGTCGATTTTATTTCCCCGGTGCCGCCCCAGGATTTCAAGCGCATTGAAAACGATCCCAAGAATCACCTTGTGACGTATTCGGGGGGCAGGATTATCACATTTCAGCTGAACCAGAAACGCCGCCCTGAATTCAGGGATGTCAATGTCCGTCAGGCTATGGTCCATGCCGTCAACAATGAAGGCATCGTAAAAAAAATTATGAAGGGCACCGCCACTGTCGCCGGGCAGCAGGGCCCTCCCGGTTATGCCGGCTACAAGGAAAGTCTTTTCCCCAGATACGATCTTGAGAAAGCAAAAGCGCTCATGAAAAAAGCGGGGCTTGAAAACGGTTTTGAGTGCACCATGATCGCACCGAACAACAGATACGTCAATGATGAAAAAATTGCAGAAGCCACGGTATCCATGCTGGCGAAAATAAACATCAAAGTAAACCTGAAAACCATGCCCAAAGCCCAGTACTGGGATGAATTTGACGCCCAGGTAGCAGACATACAAATGATTGGGTGGCATTCCGATACAGAAGACTCCGGAAACTTCAGCGAATTTTTAACGATGTGCCCCAACAAGGAAACCGGTTACGGTCAGTATAACAGCGGCAACTACTGCAACCCGAAAGTCGACGAACTGACCCTTGCCGCACAATCCGAAACCGATCTTGCCAAACGTGCAAAGATACTGCAGGAGATCGAGCAGATCTTATACGATGACGCGGCGTTTATTCCGTTCCATTGGCAGAATCATTCCTATGCAGGCAAAAAGAATATAGACATTGCGCCTGTTGTTAATACCATGAACTTTCCATACCTTGGAGATCTGGTAATCAACTAGCATTTCAGGTCATCCACCGGGGTAATCCGCATCCTCAGGATCCGTGGAGCACCCCGGTGATGTATTCCGTCGAGGAAGTCTTATCTGATGTTTGCTTTCATTGTAAGACGATTAACCCAGGCTGTTTTTGTCATGCTGATTATCAGCCTGGTGGGCTTCTCCATAAAAAACAAAATCGGTGACCCTGTCCGCGACCTCGTGGGAGAAAGGGTCACGCCTGCCGAAAGAGAGGCCATGCGCGATCAACTCGGGCTGAACGATCCGTTCCTCATTCAGTATATCCGTTTTATCAAGCACGCCGTTCAAGGTGATCTGGGCCTCTCCTTTTTCCATAAAAAACCGGCCATGGATGTCATTCTCTCCAAGGCGCCGGCAACACTTGAACTGGTCTTTGTCAGCACGTTGATACTTGTTTTTATTTCCTTTCCAGTCGGCGTTTATACAGCCATAAGGCCTATGAACTGGTTTTCTCGCTTTACAATGAGTTTCAGTACACTGGGGGTTTCCATCCCCGTCTTCCTGACGGCCATCATGCTGATTTATTTGTTTTCAGTGGAGCTTAAGTGGCTGCCTTCTTATGGAAGGGGCGAAACCGTCAATATATACGGCTGGGAAAGCGGATTGTTCACAAAGGACGGTTTACTTCACCTCATTCTTCCAAGCATATCGCTCTCGTCTATCATGATGCCTCTTTTTATCCGGCTGATCCGGAGTGAAATGATGGAAGTTCTGGAAACGGAATATGTTAAATTCGCATGGGCCAAGGGTCTTAAGCGGCGGCGGATATGGCTGGTTCACGCATTCAAGAATACCCTTCTTCCTGTTATCACCGTACTTGGGGTCCAAATCGGCATCATGTTCGCATTTACTATCCTGACGGAAACGGTGTTTCAGTGGCAGGGAATGGGCTTTATGTTTTTAGAGGCCGTGGAGCGATCCGACACATCGCTTCTGGTGGCATACCTGGTTGTTGTGGGTGTTGTTTTTGTAGCTGTCAATACAATTGTTGACGTTATTTACGGGTTTGTGAATCCGAAGATAAGGATAGCCGCCAGATAATGACACCTCTTATTAACCGTTTCAGGGAATCGTATCTCTTTTACAGCTTTAAAAAAGACCCTGTCGCCATAGTCAGCTTTTCTGTGCTTGCATTCTTTCTCCTTGTCAGCATTCTCGCGCCCGTTCTGTCCCCCTATGACCCTTACGATGCGGCGAATATTGATATCATGAATTCCGAAATTCCGCCTGTATGGATGGAAGAAGGAGAAGACGGGTTCATGCTGGGAACGGACATCCAGGGTAGAGACCTTTTGAGCACAATGATATACGGCCTCAGGGTTTCGGTGCTTATAGGGTGCGGGGCCGTCATGCTCCAAGCGTTGATTGGAATAATTGTCGGTCTCGTTGCAGGGTATATGGGAGGAAAAATTGATTCCTTTCTGATGCGGATGGCGGATATCCAACTGTCCTTCCCGTATCTCATGGTGGCAATTTTTATAAGCGCCATCTTTCAGGTCGCTTTTGGCATAGGCAAATATGAGGAACTGGCGATTCCCCTTTTGATCATTATAATAGGACTGGCCGAATGGCCCATGTATGCCCGGACCGTCAGGGCTTCCGTGATGGGTGAAAAAAATAAGGAATATGTTGAAGCGGCCCGTGTCATCGGATTAAAAAACCGCATAATAATGGTGCGCCATATTTTACCGAACACACTTACGTCGGTGTTTGTCATTTCAACCATCCAGGTTGCAAATGCCGTTATGAGTGAGGCGGCGCTCTCGTTTCTCGGACTGGGCATGCCCGTCACCAAACCGTCTCTCGGATCTCTTATCCGATCCGGTTTTGAGTACATATTCAGCGGGTCCTGGTGGATTACTTTTTTCCCGGGATTTCTTCTGGTTGTTTTTATTCTCGTCATCAACCTTTTGGGGGACTGGCTGAGGGATGTTTTGAATCCGAAATTGTACAAGGGGTAGAATATGTTTTTTCATTATCATAATCTTAATTATAATCGTAATCGCAAATACAGAATCACTAGTTAGATCAGGATTAGGATTAAGACTATGAGTAAGATTAAAGGATAATATGAGTCATCTTCTGGAAGTAAAGAACCTAAGCGTCACATTCGCTCTTCGTTTTGGTGAGCTTGCCGCCATTAATGATGTCAGCTTCACACTTCAACGGGGAGAGCGATTCGGACTTGTGGGAGAAAGCGGCGCGGGAAAATCAGTCACCGGTTTCGCCATCATTAACCTCATCAGCAAGCCCGGTTATATAGCAGGCGGCAGAGTTCTTTTTGAAAACAAGGAGCTGAACTCCCTGAGCACCGAAGAGATGCGACGCATACGCGGAAACAGAATCAGCATGATCTTTCAGGACCCGATGATGACACTGAACCCTGTGCTGACCATTGGAACCCAGATGATTGAAACCATTCTCGCCCATAAAAAGGTGACAAAAAAACAGGCGGAAGAGATCGCCATCGAAAAACTCGAACGTGTTCACATTCCTTCCCCCCGAAAACGGTTCAAACAGTATCCCCATGAGTTTTCAGGCGGCATGCGCCAGAGGATTGTCATTGCAATCGCTCTTCTTACCGATCCGGCCATCATCATCGCCGATGAACCCACCACCGCATTGGATGTTACCATACAGGCAGAAATCATGACTCTGCTTCTTGAGTTATGCGAATCAAAAAACATGGGGCTCATTCTCATCACCCACGATCTCGGCGTTGTGTCCGAGGTGACGGAAAGAATTGCGGTCATGTATGCAGGGAGAATAGTTGAGGTGGGGTCAACCAGGCTGGTTATTGACAACCCCGAACACCCCTACACTAAAGGCCTTATAAACGCACTTCCCGGAAGTCAGCGCCCCGGCACCATGCTGAATCAAATCCCCGGCGTCATGCCCACATTAACAGGTATGCCGCCGGGATGTGCCTTTCATCCCAGATGCAGTGTACGGGTTCAGGAATGCAAAAGAAATGTTCCTCAACTGATGCCGATCGGCAATAAAAATATTATGGCTGCCTGCCATCTTCTTACCGGGAAAAGGACGAATTCGGAACAATGACGACAGGAAAAGACATAGTCGCCGTAAAAAACATAGTTAAACATTTTGATATATCCGGCGGCCTGCTTGACCAGTTGTCATTCACCAACGGCCGCCTGGTCAGAAAAAAAACCACAGTGAAAGCGGTGAATAATATCAGCTTTACCATCACCCAGGGGGAGACATTCAGTATCGTGGGAGAAAGCGGTTGCGGCAAATCGACTCTTGCAAGAACCATCATCGGATTGTACCCGCCGGAAAGCGGGGAGATCTATTACAGAGGAAGTCGCATCGACGGGATGACGCCGGCCGACATGCTGCCCTACAGGGCCAGTATGCAGATGATATTCCAGGATCCGTATGCATCTCTAAATCCCAGAAAAACCGTTCAGCAAACTCTTGAAGAGCCTGTGGTCTTTCACAATAAATCAATCTCGGCAAGTTTAGTCAAAGAAAAGGTTTCGGAAGTCATGGAGCAGGTCGGCGTTGATCCCAAATGGTCGACGAGGTATCCCCATGAATTCTCCGGCGGACAGAGGCAGCGCATCAGCATCGCCCGGGCACTGATGGTGGATCCCGAATTTATAGTAGCCGATGAGCCGGTATCGGCACTGGATGTCTCGATTCAGGCACAGATCCTGAACCTTCTCATGGAGGCCCGTGAAAAAAGAGGGTTGACCTATATGTTCATTACCCATGACCTGTCCGTTGTCGAACATATCAGTACACGTGTCGGTGTGATGTACCTGGGCATGCTCTGCGAACTGGCCAGTGCTGAAAACCTCTTCAATTCCCCGCAGCATCCGTATACGAAGGCCCTTCTCACCGCCATACCGAAACTCGGCCGCAGCAAACCGGGCCATCTCCCCCTTAAGGGTGAAGTGCCCACACCTGTGGACCTCCCGGAGGGTTGCGTATTTCACGGAAGGTGTATCCATTCGGAGGCGCGATGTACAAAGGAAATCCCGGTGTTGCGGCTGCTCGACAGCGGAACAGGCGTCGCATGCCACGGAATCGAAGAGGGGAGATTATAGTGGCGGCATTAATGGATTTATACTCCACCCGGGCGGCAAAGTCTCCCATGGAGAAACCGGACACCTCTCACCAACCCGATATTCATGATGAAGACAAACCGAACGATCGTGACAATGAAAAGTACATATTCTGCAGACAGTGTTACCAGGTCATCACCAGTGAGATGGAAAGGATTGACGTTCAGGGCTCCCATAAGCATACGTTCGCCAATCCCCACGGTCTTGTTTTCGAGATTGGATGCTTCAGGCTGGCACCCGGATGTATTTATTCCGGCAAGCCGGTGGCTGATTTCACCTGGTTCAGCGGATTCAAATGGCAGCTTGCCGCATGCGGCAAATGTCTGGTCCAGATGGGGTGGCGTTTCGTATCATCGGGAAGTGAATATTTCAACGGGTTAATACTTGACCGTCTTATATTTCCTGACTGACTCAACCTTTGCCGTTTAGGTTGGGATCATTCCGCGTTGTTATCCAGCGTATACTTCTTCATGCATTTCGCCAGCCAGGCTTTCTGGTAAAACGTTAAGTCATTAAACTGAATACCTATTCTTCTGTAGGTGGACGATTCGAAAATCGTTTCCTCTTCTGCTTGAGAATCAGAAATTACCTTTACACTGAACTTGGATGGCTCATTTTTTGATGCATGATACCCATCTGATAAAATGGATAGTTGCTGGATTGTAGAAACCGCCACCGTCTTTCTATTCTTGTCACGATAGGTAAATGAAAGCCCTCCCTCTCCTATTTCCTGAATACGCCCCATAATTTCCGCATCGGGGCCCAGCACGGCGAACACATCCTCACTTGCCCTGTATCGTTGTTGCTGCCTCCGATCGGTTCTATCTTCCATAATCCTACCTATGAAGAAACTGTTTCCTTTATAAAAAAGGATTTGAAATCTACAACCTTGTTTTCGGCCTAAGCGCAACGCAGCCTGACAATGGTGTCTATCCGCGCTGGACGAACATCGTTCCTGTAGCTGAATAATGTTTGAATGTCAATTGAAAAAAAAACCAGGATTTGGTATGGTGATTGATTATGGGCTTTTTTAGAAAACAAGAAAACGAACTCGCCGTCAAACTGCTTAAATGGCAATATAACCGCATGAATCTTCCGCTGCCCGATGATGCATCACTGAGGTCCCATGCGGACAGACTGGTGGATGATGCCCACAGAATTGCCAAGGAGAAAGGCAGTAATGTTTTGGGTATTTTGAAGGAACTTATACATGATATGAAGAAAAAGTGACCTGAGGTCCCCCGGTTACCCGTCGGAGCTAACCCCGCAATGGAAAAAAAATGGCTCAACCCAGCAAACAAATGAATCACCGCTTTCCGGAGACGGACAAACTGTTCCGCTCCATCGTTGAAAATGCCTTAACCGGCATCGTGATTATTGATGACTCGTTTTCAATAATTTACGGAAATGACAAATTCTTCAGAATATCGGGCTATGCTCATAAAGACATCATTGGAAAAGATTTCAGGCAATTTATCGACGAAAAAAACAGACCCATGGTCGTAGACCGGTATACCAGGCGCCGGAAAGGAGAAAAAGTTGCCGGCCAATATGAAATAAAGGTGCGCGGTAAAAAAGGGAAGTACAGAGATATTCAACTGAGCTCGACGGTGCTCGATAACCCGGACGGCAAAAGAGTCACGGTTGTTCAGCTTCTTGACATCACCGACAAGAAACAGGCAGAGGAAGAACTTAAAAAAAGAGAAAGGAAATATCGAAGCATTTTCAATAACATATCCGATTTCATATATATACATGACATGGACGGTAAATTTATTGAAACCAACTACCAGGGTATAGGTGATGTGGGATTTGATGAGAGCGATATTGAAAATGCCTGTATCCGGGATTTTATCCCCAAACATCTGCAGTATCAATTTGACGACTATCTGGAAGAAATAAAGCGGAGCGGACAGTGCAAAGGCTGGATTAAAATCGTTGCCAAAAATGGAAAGGAACGGGTTCTGGAATACAGAAATTCGCTTGTCCAAAACCCGGAAGGCCCTGCAACCGTCCGCGGTATTGCAAGAGATGTCACCGAGTTGATAAGCACCCGTAAAGCGCTTCAGAAATTAAGCAGACAGCTTGAAAAAGAGGTGGAAAAAAAGACAAAAGAAGCCCGGGAAACATCGGCAAGCCTCAAGGAAGTGAATACCGCGCTCAAGATTTTCTGGAAAAAGAGGGATGAAGCAAGAGAGGAAACCGAAACCAAATTCCTCTTCAACCTGAAAGAGATGCTGCTGCCTTACATAGACAAACTGTTAAAGACCAATTTAACCGACAATCAGAGGGTCTATGTCGATATTATCAAATCCAATCTTAACGACATTGCCTCTCCTTTTATAACCGATCTCTACTCCAAATACTGGAATCTTTCTCCAACAGAGATTCAAATTGCAAACTTCATTAAAAACGGCAGGACAACAAAAGAAATCGCCGGGCTTCTCTATCTTTCAATCAGCACCATTGAGTCCCACAGGAAAAATATCAGAAAAAAAATAGGCCTGACCAACAAAAAAGCAAATTTAAGAACACATTTATTATCCATAACCCGTAAATGAATAAATTTTTCATCATATTCAATCTTTTCCTTATTACGACCCTGTCGTATTTCGGTACGAGCTTTTTTTATAAGATCACCATGTCCGTATTCGGTCAGCCCGCAAAACACCAGATCTCCCATGCCCATGGCAATAATAAATACACTAAACCCGTAAAGCCTTTGTCACAGTATGATACAATAGCAAACCGAAATCTCTTTAACACTCCTTCTCAATCCCGTAAGACCGAACCTGTTCCGGATACGGACCATCTACCTGACACCAAGCTGAAGCTCAAACTCTGGGGAACAGTGGTGGGCAGTTCCGACCACGCCTATGCGGTCATCGAGGAAACAGACACAAAAACGCAGAATCTGTACAGGAAGGGTGATACGATTCAGCAAGCGGTGGTAAACACTATTTTAAGGGAAAAGGTTATTCTCAGAATAAACGGGAGGGATGAAATACTTGAAATGGAGGCGGCGCTTAAAAATAAGCTCGCCGGTGCAAGCGGACTGGCGGGTGATGACGCCATCTCTTCCGAGGGTGAACAGAATATTCCCGTTGATCGGGCACTGATAGATGACATCATTGAAAAACGTAAATTTTTTAGTTACGCAAGAATAACACCGGATTTCAGCAACGCCGATGCTGTGGGATTAAAAGTCAGTAAGATCAATCCGGACTCGATCATACCTCTGCTGGGTATTAAGGAAGGGGATATTGTAACAGCCCTTGACGGTAAAAAATTTAGGAAAACCAACGAGGTGATAGATTATTATAAAAGCATCCCCTCTTCCCAGGGATTGGATCTGGAAATTTTCCGCGACGGGAGAAAGATGACCCTGCATTTTGATTTTCAGTGATCACTATAAGAACCTGTCAGAATACTGCATCATTGCGCACATGGCGTGTTGAACATAGTCAATGCGGATTTCATAATCCCGGCGTGTATCCCCTTTACTTTCTTTTTTATTCATGAGTGCAAATGATGGGGCGATGCGGGGAAATCCGCCGGCATAATCCCCTTCTTGAACCTGCGAACGAAGCAAAAACACCATACCTTCCCTGACAGCAGCGCCCACCCGTTTTTTTAGCATGCCATCTTTCTCAGGCAGAAAGGACATGGCCGCCAGAAGCCCCTCAAGCCTTATGGCCGTCTGTGTCGTTGAACCGATGGCCGTAAGAGCGCCATACTCGGGCGAGCCCTCGTGGTATCTCGACACACCGGCAAGGATGCTCCTACAGATTTTTACCCCATGACCTACAATTTTATCTTCGGATTCGGGCCGGCCCGCCGACAGAAGTTTATCTGTGGCCAAAAGCGCCCAGTGATCGGCTTCAACAATAACCCTGCGTTGGCGTAAGCTTGACAGATATGTCATGGCGTTTAAAGCGCCCTGAAACCATTCGGGCCGCGGATCCTTTTCGTAAAGCATAAGTAGACCCAATGCCGCCTCCCCGGGATAATAGAGTGAGGTCCAGGAATCATCACGCCCCCCTTTTTCCGGAATGTACTTCGAATAAAAACTCCCGTTTTTTTTCTGCATATGCAATATGAATTTACCCAGCTTTCCAAGCTGATCTTTGGAAACAGTGCCCGGTACAACCTTTTCCGCCTCAATTAAAGCAACGAGTCCGATACCTGTACCTCCGAGCTTTGCCACATCATTGCCCTTTCTGCCGCACATCTTTGCCGGGGACCATATTGCATGCACACCATCCTCTCCCGGGATAGGCCGGATTGTCTGTTCGATTAAAAACCTTGCAGACCTTATCAATGCACCCCGGGCATCTCCATCATCATACCTGCCGAGATACATGGCCAGGGCATATACGGAGCCGGCGTGACGGAGAATGTTGTATTTTGGTTTAATTTTAACATTTGGATCAAGGTTAACCCGGTATACGAACTGCCCCCGGTCATCGCAATGCTTCACAAGGTATTTTGCCGAGAGGGCGACGGATGCATCGATGGTCTCTTTGGTGAGATCGGAGACGTATATTTTATTGTTGCCGTTACTTGGCCGACGACTTCCTGTATAGAAAAGGTAATACCCAATAGTGAAGCAAACTGCCAATATGAGCATCGCGCCTAAGATACGGTTTTTTTGTTTAGATATATTCAGCATAGAGCGTGTCTTTTTTATTTCTTAATCTTAATCCTAATCCTAATCTTAATCAATTTAAACCACATCACTCTTTAAAAGAAGATTAGGATTAGGATGAAAAAACGTTGTTTCTCCCTTCACCTACTCCAAATATACATGCTCTCTGGCCAGCAGCGCACTGTGCATCTGGTGCTGTGTAACATCTATCCGAAGCGGGGCCTCCCTGCTGTGGTTCATAATTCCGCCTGCTGCCAACGGATCATACGTATACGTTTTCACAAGAAAGGGGTTGGCGGAGTTCAGCGGCCCGCCCACCTGCCATGATGTAAGTTTGTAGAGCCCCCGGTCAATTGTGAATTCCAGGTCATTGAGCGCCTCACTGTGATTTCGGCTCTTTGCAAGAAGGTAGGCATGGATAATCCCCTCAAACGCATAGGCCGTATTCCTTTGCCGTGTAAGGATATCATGTTTATAAATCATCCACCAGGCGAGAGAAATAAGCGTGTCAGCCATGACATGGGCGTCTTTCCACCCTGCATCCTGATATTCCCAGAATGACATGCACCCCCACTGAAAAAACCCCTTCGTCATTTCAGGATCGGATGCCTTCCGCCATTGCTCCATGGTGTAGTACTTGGCCAATCGAATCGCAGAATGTTCTATAATCGGAATCAGATGGCCGTATTCCAGGTATCTCGCAGCTTTTATCAGGCATAACAACGTCTCGCCGTCATAATAGGGGCTGGATTCTGGATATTTGATGCGTACCGGAAGAAAATAGGCACTGGAAAAGTGGCCGTCTCCCAACCGAAGATATTTCAGGTGCTCGATATACCCGTTCAGCCGCTGGATCATCTCTTTTTTAAATGAGGCATCGATTGTCACAAATCCCTCTTTCTCCATCCGTAAATACTCGATTACAGCCATGGCCGTCAAGGCAACAGTGCCGGTATGGCATATATACACATCCGGGTATGCCACCACCTGTGCACCCGCTACCGGACCCTCCACGGTGTGGGAAAAAAAGAACCTCATACTTCTTTCAAGGGGCTCCTTTAACCTATGATCCTTTGTATAGCGGTATATGAGAGCAATCCCCCACAGGGCGCCAGCCTGACGGACCTGGTGATCGTCTTTCGTCATTTCTTTTTTCAAAAAATCATATTCATAGTTAAAGTTACCTTCAGATGTCTGGTTGTTAAGCATAAAAGATGTTCCGGCTGTTATGGATTCATCTAGTATGTTCCGGTTTAGCTTTTTATCCCAGTAGCGCTTTTCCCATTTCAGATTGTCGGCATAGGCCTCCATCCAGTCATGGAACCGGGTAAGGTTGGTTTCCGAAGCCGGAACCAGAAAAATAAAAATAGAAAGCAGTAGAATAAGCGTGAATGACATGCCAAGGGCGGTTAAAGATCGCCGGTCCCGGTTTATTTTTTCACCGGGGGCTTTGGCCAGAGAACCTTTGGTGGCTCTTTTCTCTGCCCGGACTTCCGCTTTTTGATTCAGCCTACCCCTTCCAATTTCCCAGGCCGTCATGACAATAAAGCCGATGAATAAAAGGATATTCATAAAGATATACCGCTGGTGCGGATCAACCACCCTGAAGCTGTAAAAACACCACACTATAATGCCGCCAAAGCAAAATAAAGCTCCTTTAGGTGACGGCATTTTTCCGTTATCCGTGGCGCCGAGCAGCGCTAAAAAACCGAACACTGACCAGTAATAACGGGACGACACCGCAAAGGCAAAGAACACGGGAAGCATCCATATCATGGCATCGGTTTTGTTTTTCTTCAGCACAACCCAAACCGTTCCCAAAACAAGCATGATCTGAAGCGAGATGCCCAGCGCTTTATTTTTTTCGAGGTTGTCTTCGATGGATGCTTCTGCCTGGGACAGAAAATCCACGGTCAGTATTTTTTTCACCCCGACGCGCCTTGCACCCGAGACATGCTGGGTTGCATGCTCGCTGATATTTTCCCGGAACGTCCCCCAGCTTTCGGGTCCATATGCGTTAAATGTGCCCAATATTATTCCTGCGCAGCAAAAGACTGCAAAAGCGGTGACAAATCGCCGGTTGACTTCGTCAATAGCCCCCTTCTTCCAAAAATCGCGGCAGGCTGTTATGAATATTCCGAGAATAAACACCGCAGGAAACACCCGGGACATCGCACTATACGCCCAAAACAGGGCCGACGACCTCCCCATGTTTTTATTGAGGAATGCCAGGCCCAGCAGCATGGCATAAAACCAGTCATAGGTCAGAATGCCGCCGAACAGGCGCTTGTCGTTAAAAGGGAGCAGAATGAATACGAGGAAGAGAACCGCAGTGGGAGAAGCACCAAAGGACCATATGCAAATCCCCGCCGTCAATAAGGCGAGAATTAAATCAAGTGAAAGAAGGCACATGCGGTGCCATGAATTCCGTATATCAAGGGTATTTGTAAGAAAACTTCCAAAGAAGGTCCAGAAGGGCGTGGGGTTGTAGCCCCTGTCACACAGGACTTCCCCGTAAAAACGTCCGGATTTAAGGCTGGTAAAATAATCGACGTCCTTTTTGAAGTCACCCCATCTTTTGTCGCTGAACCGGCTGCTCCGATTGATGACAACATGCTCCACCGGCTCTTTCTCCAGGGTATGGAGGTTTCTTATGATGTTGACGCTTCGAAGCTGTCTCGAACTGTCTTTATCTGCTGCCAGGGTTTGGGTGTATAGGTCATGGTATCCCAGTTCGTCAAAATATTTTGATCCGAGATAATAATGATACACAGACCATATCCGGAAGTCCGCACCCGTCAGAAATTGTTTGGCCTTCCACCCGTGGATTGTCCAAAGGGAGCTGATGAAAATGACCCACAATACGATGGCGGTAAGGTGCCGGGCCATCATCCCGGAATCTTTCCCTTTTACAATGAAATAAAGAAAAAGGACACACAGTAACCCTGCCGCCGCATACCAGACCGTGGCCATGCTCATGGCACCGCCCGGCTGTTATTGTAAAGCTGTTTTGATATCAAAAGTGACAGGGGGAACAGAAGAAATGCGACCAGTAAACACATATTTCCCAGCGTGAATCCGCCATATCCTCCACCCCTGTAGAAAATGTAAATGCCGTGCACAAAAAATATCAGCGCTGCGGACATGGCGGCAAAACCCGACGCACTTTTGGCGCGTTCGGGAATAAAAAAGATGAGAAGCACAAGATAATAATAGCGGGAAGCGGTCATCAATGCAAAAATCAATCCGATCCCCAAAGGAATTGCCCAGGCATCACTATCCGAACAAAATGCCATCGCGCCGATGTTCAGTCCCACAAGCAGCAGCCAGAATACCATATACATGTTCCGGTTGTGTTTAAAGTTTACCGCCCGATCCTCATGTTTTACCCGTTCAAAGGGTTTTGAAAAGTCTACGGACATCAGGCGCTTTAAACCGAACTTGTTGCTGTCAAACTTGATGTTGTCGGCATGGAAGGTGATGTTTTGGATAAATTGCCTGGTCGATTCAACCCCTTTCCCTTGAGTAAGCCCGATCATAAAAAAAATAATGCCGGCTGAGGAAAAGCTGATTAAAAATGATGTTTCTTTTTTAGTAAGCCGCCTGTCCTGAATTAGTTTTCGCAACCAGATGACTCCGGGGCCTGCTATCAGAACGATGGGAAAGATGCGAACCATTGCCGAATATGCAAAAGATATTCCGGCAAGCTTCATATGCCCCAAGCGATAAAACAGCATTGCCAGGATCAGAGAATTCAGCCACTGGTATTGAAAATAGGTGTCGATGAACCCGTGGGGATAATAAAGCACCACCGACGCATTGACAAAAATATAGCAAAGAAGCGCGTAATCGATACCAATATAATAGGCAACGGCGACAAGGAGGAGGAGAAAAATAACAAGATCCACCAGGCGGACAGCCATATAAAGGGTTTTATCCGGCGTATTCACATGCTGGGCAATCAGGCCGGGAATTACATTCCAGAAGGGAGGGGGATTAAACCCATGATCGTTTAGTTTTCTCTTCCATGTCGCGGACCCCCTGGCCATCGGTCTCCAGTCCATTTTAAATTCACGCCATCGGTTTTTCGTAAAATATTGATTTTTTTCATTTGTTGCCTGGTCTATGGCTTCGGAAGCAGAAACCCGGGTTAAATCCTCCAGGTGACGGATTTCTTTTATACCACTCAAACGGGGAACCGGTGATTCTTTATCTGCAAGAAGCGTATAGCGGTAAAGGCCGTAATAGCCAAGCTCCTTAAAATATTTTGACCCCATAAAATAGTGGTAGGATGCCACCCGTTTCCCGACAACAAATTTTGCCAGACGCGGATGGACATGGGTTATATAGGTCCCCAGGGCGAGAGCCGTCAGCATCAGGGTAACCGGGACAAGGGATTTGTTTCTCCTGTTGAGAACGTAACGAAGAATGACCGCCATACCGGCAAGAGCGGACGTGATCAGGGGGGCGCCCCTGAATTCTTGAGCATGCATGATAAACACACAGATTACTACCCCCAAAAGGGTCAGCCAGGAAAGAATAGCAAGGCGATTATCTTTTCTGATATACTGAAAGACGGTTTCCATTTTTTTTGGATAACATAATTTTTTTACCGTGTCTTTACTAAAATTAAAAAATAATTCCAAATAACTTCTTGCTTAACATATATAAATTATTTAATACAGGTTCTATCTGATTGTGGACTCTGGACGGCTCATTAGGGTTTGACAGCCAACCGGGAAGTGAATGAAAATGTCAGGAAAAGATAAAATAGTATTCGGCGCCGGTCTTCTGCTCATCGTCGTATCAGCAATCAACATCTTTCTTGTGCTACAGTCACGGCACAGCATGAATATCTTTAAGCAAAGCAAATACAGAGACTGCCCGCCGGCCCCTGAAACCTGCAGGAAGATTTTGACGGAAAGCATATTAGAGCGATCCCTTGACCTGGGCAAACACTATCTTCTGACCAGCCAGAACCCTGACGGAAGTTTCACCTATATGTATAATTGGATTACAAAAAAAACAAAAAATGAACATAGCCAGGTCAGACAAGCCGGCGCGTTGTGGGGCCTTTCACTCATTTATCATCATAATCCTGATGCTGAACTGGCGGGAGCCCTGCAAAAAGGGATAGAGTTTTTTGAAAGAAACTCGAACCAATCCACGGACGGTAAAAAGTGGATTACATTTCCGGAGGACCTGTCCGGTAAAACCGGAACAGTGGCCCTTTATGCCTTGTCATTGATAGACGCACTTCGCAGACCGGAATTTCTTGATGATGATTTTCGCAAGTCTCTTGAGTCAAACCTGGATAAATATCTTTCGTTTCTTGTCTCCCTGAGGACTGAAGACGGTCTTTTTAATCAATCATATACATATGACAAAGGGAAAGGTTTCGGCTCTTCTCCGTCCCCTTATTTCGACGGTGAAACATTGCTGGCCCTGACAAAGGCCGCAAAATACCTGGACAAAAGGGAGTTGATTCCGATTATATTGGCGTCGGCAGATGCCATGTATATCACGCATGTCGATAACGCCTTGCGGGTTGACCCGGATTCCAACAAAACAAAAGGGTTTTTCCAATGGGGTATCATGTCTTTTTTTGAACTGGCCACCAGCGACTGGAAGGATGCAAAAGCATATGGAGACAAAACCATTGATCTCGCAAACTGGATGATCGACGTCCATTGCACCCTTTCACGAACGAAAAATACCGCCTATGCCTATGAAGGAATTATTCTCGCCCGTGAATTGGCCAGGCAATATAATGACACGTTTCATGTAAACAAATTTTCCTGCGTGACCGATAAAGGGCTCCGCCGTCTTACCTCATGGCAGGTGGGGGGGCCCATGCAAAACAGCTATTTGAAAAATCGCCGCTACTCAATGGATAGACGGGCCATGGGGGGTGTAATGAATTCAAAAAGAGACAAACATCTCAGGATTGATGTCACGCAGCACCAGATGCATGCGGTAATTCTTGCGCTGCGGTATATATATAACCATAATCTTAATCTTAATCCTACTCTTAATCAAAAAAATAAGAGCGTGAATAAAAAATCAGATTAAGAGTAGGATTAAGATTACGATTAAGATATTTCAATAAAACGATACAGTGCCACTATGCTGAAATACTTTTTAGAAAAAACACTGCTGTTGCCCAATACCAACGTCATTTTGGACGTGGTCTACTATTCAATTATCCTGATCTCCCTTTCCGTGAGCGCTTTCCTGTTCCACAACAGGCTTCTTTCTCTTGGTTACGATAAAAAGAAGACGCGTCGATTTATTCTCATGTCCCTTATCCTCTCCTATCCCGTGGGCCTCGTGAGTTCCCGCATGGTAAGCATGTTCTACTTTCCATCTAAATTCTGGAATATTGATTTTTTTTTCAACCAGCTGCTCTACGGAAAGCATGTGACGTTCCATGCCGCCATTGTTTTGCCCATTATTATGATTTTTTTCTTTACAATCATAATGAATTTCAGACTCGGTGAAGTCTGGGACGCTTTTTTTATCTACATGCCGCTGGGCCACGCCATCGGCAGGGTTGCCTGTCTCCTGGTGGGCTGCTGCTGGGGTCGGTCTGTTTCATTGTCTTTTTTTGGTCAAACCTACACCTTTGACAATCCTGTTCCTCTCTATTCCATACTTTGCAACGGTGTCATTTTTTTAATATTAAGGCGCCTGTTCAACTGGATCTATTCCGAAGAAGACAACCGGAAATTCAGCGGCCTTGTGGTTTCCATGTATCTTATCCTTTACGGAAATGTCCGTATGCTACTTGAGCTTCTTCGAACCACCAAGGTCATCTTTATGGGGCTCACCCAGGCGCAAATCGTGATGACGGGTTTTATTGCGGTAGGCACCCTTCTTTTCCTGGTTATAATGGGCAACAACCTCCTTCGAACCATAGACGGGACCCGCAGAAAGGATGAAAAGAAGGTCTTTTTTTCCATTTTCGGGCTGTTTGGTTATTTTGCCATCATTGGTTTTCTGTACTGGTTTTTATCGACCCATCACATCATCAACTGGCCGTTTCATAAAGTGCACTCCATTTCCGAAGCTTACTATACCATATGGGAGTATCTGCCTATTTTTGTGGCAGCACTTTTCTCCCTTGTCTGGCTCGTCCCCTCCTCCCTTCCTGTCTTAAAATATATTAAATGGACCCGCCCTTCTTTAGGGAGCTTTGGTGTCGGGATTGCTGTTTCCATCGGCTATGTTATTTATATGCTGCATCGTGTCCGATTCGGCCTGCATCTCCCTTCGGTCTGGCCTCCGGTGATCATATTGAGCCTGTTGAACTCCCTTGCCGAAGAAACCGTATTTCGCATTGTTTTGTATGGGCTCTTTCAAAAGCTTTTCAACAACGACATGGCCGTAAATCTCCTTCAAAGCCTGGTGTATGCATCCATCCATCTTTTCATCGGCGGCACTTTACTGGCGTTCCAGGCGCTTTTTCTCGGATTGCTGCTCGGGTGGATCAGAAAGAAAAACAGCAGCATACTCCCCTGCATCATTATCCACTTCATTGTGGACCTCGGCGCAATCGGCTACCCTATACTTTCGTCATAATTTTTATTGTGCCGCACCAAATTTAATTTTTCATTTGACATCGTTTTTCACATTCGATTAATACAGGTAGTGTCCGATGTCTGATTAGAGAAGTAAAACCGGAGGAGTCATACAATGAAAAAACGTTGCATTACCATGTTGGTTTTATCGTTTTTTGTCCTTTCTTCCTGTAAAGGCGAAGATAAGACGGCACCCGTGCCAAAAACCAAAGAGGACCTTTCTTCCGCATATGTTCTCGCCACCTACAAAGGTGGAGAAATAGGTGAAACTGAATTTGTTGACTGGATGAGGGCCAATCACTACCCGCCGAATAAAATAGCCGGCATCCTTGACAATAAACAAAGGAGAAGAGGACATCTGCGCCGGATGGCACTCGACCTGTTTACCGGCAATGAAGCTGAAGCCGCAGGGTATGACAACTCCGATGAATTTAAAAGGACCGTCCGCTATGCCAAAAAAAATTACCTGTTGAGTTATTACAGGAAAAAACTCCGTGAGCAGGCAACATTCGAAGAAGACGCTGTAAAAGTGCGGATGATTTACTTTGAAGTTCTTGACTACCGGGTTGAAGACGGTGTGAAAAAGATCAAGCTCCCCCCGGAGAAAGTGGAAGAAAGGTATAAAAAAAATATCAGCCTTGCAAAAAATTTAATTGAAAAAATTGACAATGGCGAGGATTTCGGAGAACTTGCAAAAGAGTTTTCCGATGATCACTCCAAGCGTCTGGGAGGGGATATCGGGTTTATCTATTACCAGATGAAGGAGCAGGCATTTGCGGATGCCGCCTTTTCTCTCAGAGTGGGAGAGTTTACCAAGGAACCGGTTAGAACCGAGCGCGGGGTATACATCATCAAGGTGGAGGACCGGGTGGAGGTGAATGAAAAAAACATTGAAGACCGCATACCCGACATCAACAATGCCCGGGCCTTAAAAAACCGGCTTTCCTTTTTCGCGGTCAAGCGGTACGAAGCCGGCCTCGAAAAAGCGGATGACGCCGATGATTATTATCAAAAATTGATACAGGGAGACAACCCTGATACCGTCCTTTTCAAGGTTTCGGGAAAGGATTTTACCATTGGCGATTTTGACGCGGCACTTTCCGAACCCGGCGACATCAACAACGAAGGCGGCGATGCCTTTCGTTCAAAATTACCCCTGAACGAAGCTCTTCTTCTTCGCGATGCCTTCAAAAAAGAAATTCATAAAGAATCGGATTTTATAAAAACATGGAATATTATGAGGCGCATCGCCCTTGCGCGAAAATATAAAAATGCCGTTGTGCTCTCCATCGAAAATATTGGGATTACAGATGAAGAAATCGAGGCGGAACGTGCCAACCTGGATGAAGAAAAGAAAAAATCGTTTACGAACGATGTTATTATAAAAATTCTTACGGGACGAAAACGGTTTTCAAAAAAGCTTCAATACGAGGAAAACATTCTTGCCAAGAATGAGTTTACCATAATTTAGGTCTCCGTTTTCTGCGAATAAATGATGAATTAGCATTGATTTGGGGGAAAAATACGTAAATCTCATAGAAAAAATAGGTATATCCCGCCCCCATTTTCTACCCGAAAGTTCACCCTTTACATCATTCGCTTCGGGTGATATGGATAGCAAGGTTATCTTGATGATACCCAATCAAGAAGCAACCTACTGCTTTTGAACGTATTACTGCTTTACTTCGTCTTTGAGCCGGCTGCCGTCTGAGCCGTTATATTTTTTTACCATATAGTAAACGGTGTTTACTTCAAAAAGCTTTGTTCTTTGTCATACGTTACGTACATTCCTTATTACGAAAAAAGTGTTCAAGTGGCGGCCTGCTTCCTCACCGCCATTTGAACTAATTTCTTCGATTAACCTTCCGGCAATAAAGGAGGTGGTGCCTATGAACTAGCTGATGTGTTTTCTTTTTTCCAACACGTGAAATCAATTCTTAATTTTCAGGAGGATGTTTCATGAAAGAATTCAAAGTATTTCTATTACTTATAGCAGCAGTTATGCTAGGCGCCGGACTAATGGGGTGTGAAGCAAATTATTCAAGCTGTACAGACTTCAACAACCTGCCCCACACCGACCTAATGAGAAGTATCGGCGACTCCTACATTGCCCTTTCTTCCAGCAGTTGCACGAATGTCACCGTATATCTCGGGGACATGATGGGTCTGCACTACAACGACTATTCGGTGAGTGCCGATAAAATCGATGACATTATCGGTGAATACGGTGATCACGTCCAGGGGGTTGCGGGCAACCCGGTAGTTACTCTTCTCATGGATGGCGGCGGCAACGATACCCTCCAGGGATGCACCGACGCTGAACTGCCCCTTTGCGAACGAACCCTCAACTACGCAATAGACAGGGCCGTGGGATGGATCCCCTCGGTATATGCAGACGGCATTGAAGACATCGTATGGTTTGGCTATCCGCGCCTCTCCTGTGGCGGAAGCTACGGAAAATTCAACACAGCCGTAGATTACGGAATGGACATGATGGTGGCCCAATTTCCGCCCCTTGGCGTCCATTTGGTAGACATCCGTACGGCCTTTGCTGACGGTGTTGCCGGCGGTCCCACCAATTGTGATTATCTCTCCTCAAGTGATCAAATGCATCCCAGTGCAGCAGGTTCCTATATCATAGCAGAAGAAATCTATGATACAATGGCTGCCAACAATATCCCGCCCGTTGGAACAGGCGGTGATGACGATGATGACGATGATGACGATGACGACGATGATGATGACGACGATGACAGCGGCTGCGGATGATGAAACCCTGACCCTCAGCTGATTCTCTAATGGGGGCGGATAATGTCTGCCCCCATTACCCTCTTCGCAATGCTCTTCCGCTCCTCTCACCGGTGGCTCTTTCGTTTTTTATGGCGAACTTACCGTTAACCAAGAGGTGGGTGATACCCTCCGAATACTGGTGAGGGATCTTGTATGTCGCCCTGTCCGTTATTGTCCCGGGGTTGATGACGGCAATGTCAGCATAATATGTTGCCGCTATCCTGCCCCTATCCTCCAAATTGAATTTATTCGCAGGCAGACCGGTCATGGAATATATGGTTGAAACAACGTCTTGTTGACTCGCCCTTGCCTTTTTCAGCTTTCTTGGAAAGGTTCCGTAAATCCGTGGATGGGGTTGTGTTATCCCCTTGGGGATGGTCCAGCCGTCGGATGCCGTGATAATAAAATCCTTTTCCATTATTTTATTGACCACCGCCATATCCTGGGAAAAAAAGAGTGCATCCGGCGATATATCTTCGCATACCATGTTCGTATAGCTGTCTTCCGGAGAATTGCCCTCCAGATCGGAAATCTCCTTTACCGTCTTTCCCTCGTATGAATCCATGCCCGGATAATATGTGATAACTATTTTTTCAGGACCGAGATGGGAGAACACCCCCTTTATCGCCCGCCTGATGTCCTGCCGCCCCTGCCTGGTCTTGTATTCTTTTTTTACTCCGCCGCCGGACTCGAATTCGTTGGGAAGCAAAAAGGACAGCTTGGTGGAACCGGCATCATAGGGATACTGGTCCGCCGTCACATTCATTCCCTCCATGCGGGCCTGCTCCAGCACATCAAGAAGCTGATCGGCCGACACCGTATGGGTCGGAGAACTTATTTTTAAATGGGAAATCTCGACGGGAACTTCCGCCCGCCGTCCGACCTCGACGGCCTCTTTGACGGCTTCCAGAACGCCTATTCTTCCGTCCGGGTATACGGTTCCGGACTCATCCCGGACATGGGTGGTGTAAATGCCGTTATGTCTTCCGGCGACCCGGGCAAGCTCGATGAGCTCCTTCTTGGTTGCAAGCCAGCCGGGTGTATACTCCAGGCCGGTGGACAGTCCGACAGCGCCTTTCTCCAGTTCCTCCGACACCCGCCCCTTCAGGATATCCATTTGCTTTGCGCTTAATTCCCGGGGCGGGTTTCTTCCGAACACGTCTCTTCGCAAAACCCCATGGGGTGCCAGGTGGAGCACATTGGTACCAAAATTCACGGACTCCACAATATCAAACCATTCGTTGAGATCAGCATACCCGTATCCGCAATTTCCCGTTATCACCGTCGTCACACCCTGGTAGATATAATTGTAGTTGCCTTTCCAGCTGGGAAGGACATAGGCGAGATATCGCTTTGCCCCGGTCCTTTTAAATGTCAGATCGCAGTGGGTATGGACGTCGATAAAACCCGGTGCAACGATGCAGCCGCTTGCATCAATCAGCGTCCGGGCGCTGCCGTTGATGTTGCCGACGTCGGTGATTCTATCCCCTTTTATGCCCACATCAGCACGATAGGGGCCTGACAGGGTTCCGTCGTAAACCGTTCCGTTTTTAACGAGGATATCGAACTCGGTTTGAGAATGGGTTCCGATGAGGTCGCATCCTGCAAGATGTGACGATGCGATCATGCCCCCGGCACAAAGGGAGGCCGCGGAAGCGGTTTTAATAAACTCCCTTCTCGATAAAGGCTTTTTAATCTTTTTAACCATAAGCGTCTTTTTCTCACTTATCAGTCATGTATTATTTGGCAACCCGCCCCATGCTCCGGGTGAGAATAAACAAAACAATATACCCGATGACGGCCTGGTAGATGATCATGGTATAGCCGAAGTTAATGATCATGGTCATGGCGTATGTTGCCCCCGCAACCGAGGATAACGTACTTAACCCGTATGTAATGGGGATTGCCTGCACCTTGTTTCGCGCATTCAGCCAGGTCACCACGTATGGATAGAAAAGTCCCAGGCAAAAGGCGGACGGCGCTATGATGATAATGGTGATCGGAATTTTGACAACCAGCGGCCAGCCGATAAGACCTCTAATCACCGGCCCCATGGCATGCAGCGTTATAAGAATCACCGCTGTTGCAATGAGAGGCAGGAAATCCGTATTCAGCCTCCTGTTCAGACTGTCGAAGTACCTGCTTCCCATCCCGTTCGACAAAAGAAATACACACAACAAAAGGGACATGCTTAACAGCGGGCTGCCCAAAAACAGCTCCATTCTTGCGATGAATGTTATTTCAATCAGCATATAACAGAACCCGGTGATAATAAGGTAGATGGTCATATACACCGGCGGCATCCGGGTTTTTGTCAGGTGGAGGGCAAAGATAATAAGAATAGGGACCATAAGTACAAAAGCGAGGGTGGTGATTTTTATCCAGCTTCTATAATACCTGTTATTTCCCAGTTGGTTGACTGCCGGAAAAATTTCATAGTTATCAAAGTCAATGGTGCGGATATAAGGCCGATCGTCGGTGACAAGATTTTTGGGATCAAAAGATTGTTCCAGGATAAGCGTCTCGGCTGCATCTTTATTTCCGTCATACCCGGGCATATAGTAAATATGCCTCCCGAATTGACTTATAATGGTCTCGCGCTCCGCGGGCGTGAAAGGCGCCGGGGATACAATTAAAAAGTCCGCCCGGTCCCACTCCGTGCTGAGCACGATGACGCACTCATGAAAATCAGTGCGCCCGTCTTCGACAAACAGTTTCTTGAAGGCCTCCAACTTGTGAATGGAAGGTTGCGCCTGAAATATGATAAGCCCTCCCTCTTCGAGGTGGTCCATATAGGCGCTCATGGCCTCATAGGTGTCCAGGTATTTTCTGCTGTGGCCGGTTTTAAACATGGAAGTGGCGGCATCCGATCCCACATAGATGACATTATATTTTTGACGGTCATTATCAAGGAAGTATCTTCCTTCCTGAATAACAAGCTTGATGTTCGGAAGGCCGTAGAATGTTTCCATTCGAAAGCCCCGAAGCTCGGGCACATCCACGGCAAACGTTTTCACCAGGGGATTAATCTCCACCCCGGTGATATTGGCTTCTCCGGCGCTGTAATCATTGTATTGGACCATCTGTTTGCCGCATCCGGCAAACATCACAAGAATATCATCGGTTGTTCTGTCAATCAGGAATGGTATGGACATCCAGTCGGGCCTTTTCTCATGGGATCGCTTCTTTGACATCCGGTATGGTATAATGCCGACATTGCTTTCTGCATTGTCATGGATAATCCGGTAATACGACCGGCCCCTTTCTTGTATGTGCAGAAGCGATACCCTGGAAAACTCGTTCCATTTATGGGCCTTTTCCCTCACCCTGGCGCCTTCTGCCAGCCGGCTTATGGTCTTTCCAAGGTCATAGTTGCCTTCAAGGTAAACAATTGTTCCAAGCACGATGACATTCAAAACGAGAACCGCTGCAACCGACCTCGGCGAACATCCCTTTCCTGCATATAGGGTCACCAGGGTGATGGTAATCAGGCTGAATGAAATCAAGTGCGGGAGATCTAAGAAATGAAAAAAAATAGGTGTGATAAAACATCCCAGTGCCGCGCCGGTGAGGTCGACTCCGTACAATCGACCGATAACATCGCGGTTCCGTGTAAACAGAACAGTAAACACCTTGCCGATAAAATAAAAAGGAAAAATGAAAAGACCCGAAAATATGGCTGTCTTGACGGGGTCTATCCAGTCGATTATGTTCTGGTGGGTGATGGGAAGGAAGGATATAAACCGGCTGAATAGAAAAAACACCAGCACAAACGATAAAAATGAAACAAAAAGCAAACCCTTAAGTTGTCTTCCGATGTCATAGTCTTCTATATGCTTTCGGCTTGCATGAACATGCAGGCTCCCTGCCGCAAGACCGAAAAGGGTAATGGGTATGGCAAGAAAGGCATTGGAATAGTTCAAGTAAAACGCCGACATCCGGGAAAGCATTAATTCCAGGATAATGGTATAAAAGGAAAGGATAAAAACAGTGTAAGATGTTTCCGGTAGCAGCCCTTTGTTGCCTGTAGTCATAGTTGAACCCCGGTATCAATTGTGCACAACTGCCGATCAGTTACCATCGATAATGCCGTGAAGCGCCGACCATTTCGGCGATGCAAATCCATCCTAACCGAACATAGAATACGGGTTATAGTATTGCAACAGGTTTGTAATGCCGGCGTATATATATAAATGTAAATAAAATGGAGTGAAAAGATGTCTATGGTCTTGACACAACAGCCGATTGATAATAGTGGTGTAAGCACAATATATGTGTTAACTCCGCTTCAACCAGCAACAGATAAACAAACAGCCGTATAGGGATAGACTAATAAGCTTTTATAAATTGAA
>Ga0180435_10000317_pt1 | contig 49492 bp, 41 predicted proteins | sample SS_ome_3_FD_132467 | JGI IMG/M metagenome (GOLD analysis project Ga0180435, IMG submission 132467) | Hypersaline lake sediment archaeal communities from the Salton Sea, California, USA - SS_3_S_1 metaG | ecosystem: Environmental > Aquatic > Non-marine Saline and Alkaline > Hypersaline >... | reverse complement strand
TATGGTATTATGCATGAATCAGATCCTTCACACTACCCCAAAATATACTAGCTTAAGTCGCTCAATCACTGATTAATGCCAGTGAAAGCATGATTAATGTACCCGGGGCGTAGACAAACGGCCGATTTTTCCCAATTCTGTGTGATTTTACTCCGGGTGCCACTGGTATGCCCAAAATATGCGTTCATCATATAATGACCAGATTATTAGGAAGATAAGTCAAATTGGATGTATATTTCCTCTGGTTTTAAGCGCAAAAACCACCTATAGTTTGGAGGGCTGTTTCTGTCATGGCGGAGACAGCCCTCTTTATTTGTATTGGCCCATGGTATTGCTCAGCTACTTAAATTTGTTTACCACAAATTATAGGTAGCCTCGCAATACCAAGGGTACCATGGACAATATTTAGAAATGAATTGTAGGCAGCCTCGCAACACCATGGGCGCAATAGTCAGGGGAAGGAAGTGAACCGAGCCTGCGAGCTCAGCGAAGCTAAATGTAGCTCAGCTAGCAACACGGCTTAGATATCGAGCCGGTCTTTTTCGCTGAGGCTTGCAGTGGTGACCGGTTCATCGTCCCCGTACCGGCGGATCTTGTAGTTCAGGTAGGCAAAGAGGATGCTGAACATGGGGCTCAGGATATTAAAGAAGGCAAAGGGAATGTATTCCACGGTAGGAACACCCAGCACCCGGGACTGGGTAGCTCCGCAGGTATTCCAGGGAACCAGAACTGAAGTAATGGTCCCTCCGTCCTCCAGGGTTCGGCTCAGGACCTCTGGTTTTAATCCTCGCTTTTTGTAGGTGTTGGCAAACATCCTACCTGGTACAACTATGGCAATGTACTGGTCCGATGCCGTAATATTGAAGAAGATACTGGTGGCAATGGTGGTGGTTACCAGCGAACCGGTGGATTGGGCCCATCGTATCACCGAACTGGTGATCTTGACCAGCAGACCGGCCGATTCCATGGTACCGCCAAAGACCATGGCCGAAAGGATCAGCCAGATGGTATTAAGCATCCCCCTCATGCCTGTACTGGTAAGCAATTCGTTGACCATCTCGTTGGGTGTTAGGATGGCTATATCTCCAAATATGGACTGCATCATGGTCAGGTAGGAGGCTTTGAAAAAGGTGGTGGTGGAGCTATCCAGTCCCACGGCCACTTCTCTGATCAGGTGGGGTTGGAAGATCAGAGCAAAAATGCCTCCCATCAGAGATCCGGCAAGAAGTGCAGGAAGGGGTGGTACCTTTTTAACGATGATGAAAATCAGGAAGGCGGGCACCAGCATCAGCCAGGGGCTCACATTAAATTTGCTGTCAATGGCTCCAAGTACTGTCTCGATATCGCCGGGAGTGGCATCAAAGTTATAGGTGAAACCTATGACCAGAAAGATGATAAGCGTCACGACCATGGCGGGTACCGTAGTAATGGTCATGTATCGGATGTGAGTAAAGAGGTCAGTTCCGGCCATGGCAGGGGCCAGGTTGGTGGTGTCGGAAAGGGGAGACATCTTGTCTCCGAAATAGGCACCTGATATTACCGCTCCGGCAATAAGACCCTGGTTGATTCCCAGTGCCTGTCCCACACCAATCAGGGCAATCCCAATGGTGGCTATGGTGGACCAGGAAGAGCCGGTGGCCAGGGAGACCATGCCCGCAATGATCACCGTGGCAAAGAGAAATATCTTGGGATGAAAGACTTTCAGTCCGTAAAAAATCAGTGTGGGAACCACTCCGCTGAGCAACCAGGTTCCGGCCAGGGCACCGATCATAAGCAGGATCAGGATGGAGGGCATGGCCGAAGAAATACTTTTCACCATGCTTGCACGAATGTCCACCCATTTTACCCCCAGATAGGTGGCAATAATTCCGGCTACGGCGGAGGCAAGGATCAGGGCAAATTGGTTGGCCCCATCCAGGGTATGATCTCCAAAATGGACCACATTCAGAACCAGCAAACAGATCAATACCGCAATGGGCACAAGGGCTTGGAGAAGGTTGGGTTTCCTGGGTTCGTTCTTACTCATTGGCATTGCGGCATAAGTTCCGAAGATACTATTTTTTGACAAAGGTCGTTTTATTTAAGGCAAAATTGCCTTAACTTGTACCGTTCTCAATCGTGGGAATATGGATCTAAATATTGATTTCTTCCATATCGTGAATGACAATGTGACGGCGAAGGGGAATATCCTGATATCCGAACCCTTCCTGGCCGATAACTACTTCCGGCGTTCCATTGTCTACCTCACCGAACACAACGATGAGGGATCACTGGGTTTTGTCCTGAACAAACCCCTGGGAATTAGCATCAATGAGATTGTCGATGATTTCCCGGTATGCGATCACAAAGTCTCGGTCGGAGGTCCGGTAAGCAACAACACCGTACATTACATTCATACCCTGGGAGCTCAGATTCCGGACAGCGTGGAAGTGGGCGATGGTATTTTCTGGGGAGGGGATTTCGACCTGGTCAAGCAACTGATTGCTGAAGGATCGGTGAAACCCAACGAGCTTCGTTTCTTCCTGGGTTACGCAGGCTGGTCGGCCGGTCAGCTGGATGGCGAAATGCAGGAACATGCGTGGCTGGTGGGAAGACTTCCACGGCGTATGATCATGCATGCCATGGGATCCGAATTCTGGGAGAAAACTCTGGCCGGTTACAACAACAAATACCGCGCCTGGGCCAACTTCCCGGAAGATCCCGGTCTTAATTAATCCAAGCCGCACTTACCCCAGCCGATCCAGTATCTTTCTTAAATCCCCGTTAGGCTCCACCAGAAGTGTATGCAGTCCTGCTGCTTTCCCTGCTTCCACATCCCGCTGAGCATCTCCTATCATCCAGGATAGAGCCGGATCAATATTGTATCGGGCCAGGGCTTTCTGGATCAGCAGGGGCAAAGGTTTGCGGCAAAGGCAGTTTTCCTGGTCGGGGTGGTGAGGACAGTAGAGGATCTCCTCAAGCCTTACACCTTTTTCCTCAAACATAGCTTGCACCTGATGGTGCAGGCTTTCTGCATCTTCCCGGGTGTATAAGCCCTTGCTGATGCCTCCCTGGTTGGTGATCACAAAGAGCATATAGCCTCTCTGCTGAAGCTCTGTCAGGGTCTCTTCCACCCCGGGATTCAGCGCAAAATCCTCCATGCGCCAGATATAGTAATGGTCTTTGTTGTTATTCAGGGTTCCGTCGCGGTCCAGAAATATGGCTTTATTGGCTTTCATGGTAACTATACTATTAACGCCGCAGGAGCTGATTCAGAAAGTCCATAAACAGGGCTGGTTCCAGCAGGACCGGAAAGAGAAAACCAGCCACGGCTCCCCAGAAGTGGGCTGAGTGATTGATGTTATCCCCTTTTCGCCGGCTCATGTAGCTGGAATAGATCAGGTAAAGGACTCCGAAGAGAATGCCCGGAATGGGGAGCAGCAGGTAGAAGTAGATCTTATTCAGCGGGACAAAGAGAATGTAGGCAAAAACCACTGCCGAAACAGCTCCCGAAGCTCCCACTGCACTGTAGTTTTCCTGATTCCTGTAACGGGTCACCGTCGATACCGAAGCCACCGCAATACTGCCCACATACATAAGGATGTAAAAGAAGGTAGCGGAAAAGATTTGGCCCTGGGCCTCCATCTGGGCAAACCTTCCTTCGATATAGCTGCCGAAAGAATAGAGCACCAGCATGTTAATGCCCAGGTGCCAGTAGTCCACATGCAGGAAGGCATGCGTGAAAATCCGGTAATACTGTCCCTGATGTACGATGCGGGCCGGACTCAGATCAAAGCGGTGGAACAGCTCCTCCCGCCTGAATGCAAGCACGGAGGTCAGCGCGGTAAGTATCACTATCACAATGGTAATCACGGGCAGAGTGTTTAGGTATGTAGGATTTTAAAGACCAGTTCCCGGGTCAGTTCTCCTCCCGGACTCGAATTCCCTTCCCAGCCCTTGGATCGCATATCGTAGGAGCGAAGCAGGGAAATGATATTCACCAGTTTTCCTGCCGGATAGCGCCGGGCGGCTGCTTCGTAGTCCTTCACAAAAAATGGATTGACTTTCAGTACAGAGGCCAGGTTCTGTTTGGATTTATCCTTGGTATAATGGAATAGGAGCAGTTTGGAAAAAAAGTAATAAAGCGACACGGTGGTCAGGGCCATGGGGTACTTTTTTTCGTTTTCTGCAAAATACTTTACAATCCGGGTGGCCTTAAGCACATCTCTGTTCCCCAGGGCATTCTGCAGTTCAAACTGGTTAAAATCCTTGCTGAATCCAATGTGTTTCTCCACCTCTTCAGGGGTGATGGTGGCACCGGGCTTACCAATGGCCACAATCAGTTTTTCCAGTTCGTTGGCAATTTTCGAAAGATCGCTTCCCAGGAATTCAGCCAACAGGGCGGCAGCTTTGGGCTCAATGCGAAAGTTTTGCTTGGAAGCATAGCCGGCAATCCAGCCCGGGACCTGGTTGTCGTAGAGTTTCTTGGACTCGTACCACACAGCTTTTTTCTCCAGGGTCTTAAAGAACTTCTGCCGCTTATCGGGCTTTTTATACTTGTAGTTGATCACCAGCAGGGTAGAGGGCTGAGGTTGTTCCACATAAGCCAGCAGCTCACCCAGACTTTTCATTTCCTGGGCTTCTTTCAGTACCACCACCTGGTGGGGGGCCATCATGGGAAAACGTCGTGCCAGGTCTGAAACCTGTGCTGCTTCCGAATCCTTTCCGTACAGAATGCTTTGATTAAAACTTTGTTCCGCCTCGCTCAACACATTACGGGTGATGTAGCTGGTCACCAGATCGATGTAATAAGGCTCGTCCCCCCACAGGAAATAGACCGGCTTGTAGGACTTGTTCTTCAGATCGCCGATCACTTGTTCGTAGGTCATTCCCAAAACTACTTAAAATTTCAGGTGTTTCACAGACTCCCGGTGATCGATGATCTCGTGCAGCGATTCGATCCCAATCTCCAGATGCATCCTGGCATACTTTTCGGTCACCATCTTATCGCTTTTCTGGGTCTTGATCCCTTCGGAAATCATGGGCTGGTCACTAACCAGCAACAGGGCACCCGTGGGTATTCCGTTGGCGAAACCTACTGTGAACAGGGTGGCTGTTTCCATATCAATGGCCATGCTGCGAACAGATCTAAGGTACTTTTTAAACTTGTTATCATGTTCCCATACCCTGCGGTTGGTGGAATATACAGTTCCGGTCCAGTAATCCTTTCCCAGGTTCCGGATGGTGGTTGATACCGCGCGCTGCAGATTAAAGGAGGGAAGGGCAGGAACCTCCGGGGGCATGTAGTCGTCAGAGGTACCTTCTCCGCGCAGGGCTGCAATGGGCAGGATGAAATCGCCCAGTTCATTCTTCTTCTTCAATCCCCCGCACTTACCCAGGAAAAGTACCGCTTTGGGCTTGATGGCGGCCAGCAGGTCCATAACCGTGGCTGCATTGGCACTGCCCATTCCAAAATTGATCATGGTTATACCGTTGGAAGTGGCAGCAGGCATGGCAACTCCGGGGTCCGCCACCTTGGCATTACACAGTGTGCAAAACTCATTCAGGTAGCCCTGAAAATTGGTAAGCAGCACGTATTTGGAAAATTTATCGGTCTCTATGCCCGTATAGCGCGGAAGCCAGTTTTCAATGATATCTCGTTTTGTTTTCATCCTTTGCATTTTTCAATTTCGGGCTCATAATCCACACATTTCGTGCGATCTTTCTTACATTGTAAACCCATACGAAGGTAGCCATTTCATGCGAAAACTGAATCTTCCCGAATACGATTTCAGGTACAGAACCGAGGATGGAATAAGCAAGGTACTTGATGTATATAGAAAACGCTTTGTGGTGCTCACCCCCGAGGAAGAAGTACGGCAACGATTTGCCCGCTACCTGGTGGAGGAGAAAGGATACCCGGCTGCCCTGATTTTGACCGAATATGCGCTGACCTTAAATAAGATGTCGCGTCGTTGCGATATATTGGTTCATAAACCAGCCGGCTCTCCTGCTGTTCTGGTGGAGTGCAAAGCGCCGGAGGTAAAAATCACACAGGCAGTCTTCGATCAGGCAGCACGTTACAACCTGGTATTTAAGGTGAAATACCTGATGGTCACCAATGGTCTGAAGCATTATTGTTGTGAAATTGATTTCGAAACTGAGAAGGTTAGTTTCCTCAAAGAGATCCCTGCTTATGAGGCAATTTAACTTTGCAAGCTCGTGTTAGAAATTGCTTCGCTTCACTTCGCAATGTAAAAAGGTTAAAATGTTAGTGCGTTATTAACCCACTAACCCATTAACCCATTAACCCATTAACCCATTAACCTACTAACCTACTAACTGAGTAGCTTTTGGAACAAAAGCTCATCATTATAAGCTTTCCCGGTAAATATCCAGTCTTTTTTCCTTCCTGCTTCCTCGAAGCCCAGGCCCTTGAACAGGGCAATACTGGCTTCATTGTCTGCTTCAATGTTGCAGTAAAGCTGGTGCAGGTTTAATATGTCTGAGCAATACTTTACCAGGGTTTCCAGGGCTTCTCTGGCGTATCCTTTTCTGCGGTCGGAAGGGTCGGCCACAAGGATACCCACACCCGCACGGTGGTGATGGGGATCAAAGTCGAAAAGATCTATGGCGCCCACCGGGCGGTGGCTTTCTTTCACCTGGATGATCAGCCTTTGCTGCTTCATCTCATAGATATCCTTTCCTGCCTGTTCCAGATACTGCTTCAGTACGTTCCTGGAGAAAGGGGCAAGGGTTCCGGAAATCCTCCAGATGGCGCTGTTGTTCTCCCAGATGTATAAGAGATCCAGGTCCCCGGGCTCAGGTGCCCTGAGGGAGATATGTAGATTTTCAAGAACGTTCACGCTATTTCTGCTTGTAGGAGATCACCTTGTAGCTTTTTTCCTGACCCGAAAGTGCTTTGAAGGAGTCGGTTTCAGCATCGTAGAGCACCTCAATTTCCTCCCCCGATTCCTCATCCACGATGATAATGGCGAAGTCCTTGTGACTCAGTCCGGGGTTATCCACTGCTACGGTAAGCTCGTCGGTGACAAATTCATCTTCTTCAATGATTTCCACATACCAGAGGTCCCTTCGGCCCACACCTTCGTTGGTGAAACGGGTATAAATGGCCTGGAAGCCATTGTTGATGGGTACGTAGTAGGTATTGTCGGCGGTGGTGTTCAGGGGGTAGCCTATGTTGGTAGGCTGACTCCAGGTCCTGTTATTTTCCAGTTCGCAACGGAATATATCGTAACCTCCCATGTTAAAATGGCCTTTGGAGGAAAACACAAATCTATCACCTGTGGGAGCCATGAAGGCCGAAGTTTCGTCCTTATCCGTGTTGATTCCCGGTCCCATGTTCACAGCATCTCCCCAGCTGCCATCGGCCATCCTGGGCGAAAACCACAGATCCAGTCCCCCTTCTCCGCCACGTCGGTCGCTGGCAAAGTAGATGTGCTGACCATCCGGACTGAAGGAGGCGTGGTCCTCGTTCGAATTCGTATTTACATCGCCACGCAGGGGCTCTGCCGGACTCCAGGTTTCACCGTTGTAGTTTGAAATCCATATATCCGAATTTCCCCTTTTTCCCCTCTTCACCAGAAGCAGGCTCTGACCGTCGAAGGAGAGTCCTGCGGGAAACAGGTCCCCATCGGACACAATCTCTGGGGTTATCAACTCAGGAACACTCCACTGGTTGTCTTCCCTGACAGACATATATACCGCTTCATAGAATGTTTTACTGTTGGCCCAGACCATAACCTTGCCATTCCCCGAGACTACACCGTTGTAATCATCGCTGGTGCTGTTGATGGGCTCATTGAAGTAGAGTCCGCGCATTTTGATCTCAGCATCTTTAATGATCTTGGCCCTTTCAATGGCAAGAACCGCTTCTTCGGTAATGCGGGCATTGTATTTTTTCTCAAAATCTTTGATATCACGGAACTCGTCCAGTGCATCCAGGGCTTCATCGGGCTGATTGGTTAGACGATAAGCTTCTGCCAGGTAGAACCAGGTATGATGCGGGGCCCTTTTTTCCGAATAACGCTTGGTTTTTGACTTCCGGTGAATATTCTGGGTGGCCTGTTTCAGAAAGGGGATGGCCAGGGCTGCCTCTCCTTCAATCTGGTTGTAGCACATACCCAGCCAGAATTTTGCATTGGCGTTACGGGGCTCTTTCTCGAGGACCTGTCTGAATAGGTACTGTGCTTCCTCAAAATCTTCCTCCTCCTCGTAGAAGTAGATGGCATCGTAGAAGTTGGTTTCTGCACTTACCTGCTGGGCGTGTAGCGGCAGGACAACCAGGCATAATAGCATAGACAAAGACAGGAGTCTCTTCATAAAACTACAGATTAGTGATTAATCGTCCAGTTTCAGGTGGTCGGGAACCAGGACCTTTTCCATCTCAATAATCAGGCCTTCTGTGACTTTCACATCAAATTCAACCCTCCTGTTCAGCATTCTGCCTTCGGGAGCATCCCGCATGTCTTTGGTCTGGTTGCGTGCCACATGTTCACTTTCACTCTTGCCTGTCACCGTCAGGCGATTCTTGTCAATATCATTCAGGATCAGATATTTGTAGACAGCCTTAGCTCGATTGACAGAGAGTCTCTGGTTGTATTCATAGGTGCCTTTGGCGTCTGTGTGTCCTGTGATCTCCACTTCTATGGAAGGATACAGTTCCATGATGGTGATCAGCTGATCCAGTCTGCGGCTTCCGTCCTTACTTAGCATATAACTTTCAAAATCGAAGTAAATGGGTCTCAGGAAATATTCTCTGGGAGGAGCAGGTTTGTCTGGAACTACTTCAACCGGCTCTTCGCTTACCACTTCTGCCACTTCCTCCACCACGGCTTCTTCTACCTCCTCAGGTTCCGTGAGTGCTACCGGTACCGGAGCATCGTTGCGGTCAATCATTTCAAATTTGAGCAATTCGAAGCCTTCAACCTTGTCTTTGGCAAAGACGAAGGAGGTGTTTTCTTCCTGTATCCCGGCCGGAGTCAGCACCATGTCATCGTCCGAGGTATTCAGGGGGTAGCCCAGATTTACCGGGACGTCATTCCAGCTGCCATCCGCATTTAATTCGGTGTAAAATACATCAAATCCTCCAATGGTACTGTGACCCTGGGAGGAGAAATAGAGCCTATCCCCATCGGGACTCATGTAGGGGGTTTCTTCATTGAGGAGGGTGTTCACACCTGGTCCCAGATTTACAGGTTCGCTCCAGGTCCCGTCGTCGGCCAGGTCGCTTCTGTAGATATCCATGCCTCCCAGCGTTCCTTTCCGGTTGCTGGCAAAGTAGATGGATTTGCCATCAGCAGAATAGCATCCGGAGGATTCGTAATATTTGGAATTGATGGGCTTACCCAGGGATTCGGCCGGGTACCAGCGGTTGTCGTCGTATATCGATTCATAGAGATTGCTGGTAAACTGATCGATAACCGCCAGGAGCATTTTTTTCCCGTCATGGGAAAGGGCCACCACATCCATGTTTCCGTCGGAGGCAATGGAAGGGGTGATGTTCATGGGCCTTCCCCAGATCTCACCTTCCTTCACAGCCACATAGACCCCGTTGTAAAACGGGTTTTTTCCCATGAAGGCCATGGTTTGCATATCACCTGATACTACCATGTTGTATCTATTGGCATGGCTTTCCCTTAACTGTCCCAGGTTTCCGACCTTGTATTCCACCGGATTGCTGGTTCCCACCAGAAGGTTTCCACAGGATACGATCTGCTGGTCCACGAAGGCTTTCAGGATCTCATCTTTATCATCGATGTATTTGGCAAATTCGTTGTAGGCATTGAGAGCTTTGTCCACCTCCATATTGATCCTGTAGGCATTTCCCAGATACAACAGGGCATCGGGTGGAGCAGTTTTCTCCTCCAGTCTTCCTTCCTTGGTTTTGGCGGAGATGCTTCCCTGGGCTTTCTCCAGATAAGGGATGGCTTCGGTTTTGCGGCCTGGAATATTGATCAGGCACATACCCATGCGGTAATTGATGTAGGCACTTTCCTGGTAACCTCTGTTGTAGACTTTTCCAAAGGCAAACAATGCTTCCTCATATTCCTCCTCGGCCAGGAAGAATTCACCATCGTTAAAGTCAACTTTGACGTTTTGTGCCACCATCAGGGAAGAAAGGAGACACAGGGATATGAACAGGACAAGCCTTCTCATGTCGGGTGGATTTAGCGTGAATATTACAAATTTAAAAATTTAATCGACAGTACAATAAAATAAGGCAGGAGAGACAGCGTTCTCAGCACTTATTCCTGGTCCTGTTCATTCTTCTTATCACGACGCCTCCACCAGAGGATGAAAAACCAGATTAGTCCTGCCCCAACTGCAATAAACAGCAGCAGCAGCGGCCAGGCCAGACCTTGTTTACCACTTGCCTTTCCACTGAATTTCTCACCAAGGTCCTGTATCAGCTCTTTATGGTCCGGGAAGAGACTGTTGAGAATCTCCTCAATTTCCTCCTGGTCGTAGCCTAAGTCAGCCAGTTTTTGATAAAGGTGCTCTATGAGCTCTTCGATGGTATAAATTCCTTCCTTACGAAGATCCAGTTCTTTGAGAATGGCATTCACCTCTCCATCCGTACTTTCCAGCAGCTCTTCGTAGATCCGGTCGACCTCCAGAGGATGCTCCAGTGCCTCCAACATGGCTTTGCGCACGGCATCCATGTCAAATCCTTCCGATTCGGCCACTTCTTCCAGGTGTCTGAGCAATTCGTCTGCCTTGGTAATGCCTTCCGATTCCAGGTCCAGCTGCTGCAGGTATTCTTTCAGTGCTCCCTGACTGTTCTCCATCAGTTGCTGCTTCAGAAGCTCTGCATCTCCATGGGCCAGTACATCAGAGAGCATGGCATCCACCTCGTTTTTATCATATTCGCTGGCTTCGGCTTGCTCATATAGATATTCAAAGAGCTGTTTCGGACTACTTATGCCTTCTTTTTCTGTGCTAAGGTTCTGGAGTTCGGTTTTCAGATTTCCTTCTGCTTCCTGGTGTAATTTTGAAACCAGCGACACCAGATCCTCGGCTTCAGCGTCTGCTTCCAGACTATCTATCATAGCCTGACTCACATCGTCCATGGTGAAACCTTCAGATTCGGCTACCTCACCCAGGTGTTTCAGAAATTCCTCCACACTGCCGATACCCTCCTTCTCCGGATCCATCTGATCCAGATACTCTTTCAGTGCACCCTCAGAATGTTCCGATAATTTCTCTTTGAGCTTTTCCACATCGCCTCCGGATACCTGTTCGGCCTGTTCTTTTAGCATCAGAGCTGAAGCTCCTTCTGGCAGAGGATCTGTCAGGCTTGTTCCCTGTTCTTCCTCAGGCATCTCTTCCTGTACATCTTCTACGGCAGGCAGTGTACCAGTAAGGGTAAATCTGTTACGATGAAGGTTTCCATCTTCATCCTTCATTATAAGTTCCACCTCACTCTGGCCTGGCAGGGGAACAATTTCCAGATTGGCCCTGCGTCTCTCCATTTCAAGGGTATCGGTGCTTACCAGCACAGAGTCCTGGTATACGTTTACGATTACCTTACTACCCCTGGGTGCTCTAACGGGAACTTCAAGAACTTCACCGGCCACCCCTTCATAACTGTCTTCTCTCAACTGGATCTGACTCTCTTCACCTTCAAAGACAAGCATGGTCTCTTCCTCCATAGTGGGTTCCATAGTAAGGTCATCCCTCAACCTGATACCCTCCTTGTTGGAATCGGGAGTAATACTGAGAGGCCTGATCAGGTCTTCATAACCAGTTCCGCTTATATGAAGTTCGTAAATGCCCTGCTTTAGTTCAAAACCAAAGCTGCCATCCTGGCCGGGAGGGGTATGGACCAGGGTATCGCCCTTTTCGGTGTCTACCACATAAATGGCAATCTGCGTGGAATCGAGGGTCCCATCCGCGGTTCTCAGACTTCCGGTAACGGAATAGTAACGTGGATTATTGACCGAATAAATGTCCATAAAATAGATGTCGTGCCTTCCTACTCCTCTGGGACTGTAGAGGGAGTAATAGGCAGCATCTCCGTTCTGGAAGGGCTGGAAGTAAAGATCGTTGTCGGTGGTGTTGATGGGGTAGCCTATATTCACAGGTTCACTCCAGGAACCGTCCGGGCCCCTTTTGGAATAAAAAATGTCATAGCCTCCCATGTTGAAGTGTCCGTAGGAGCTGAAATACAGGGTATTACCGTCTTCGCTGATATAGGGGCTTTCTTCGTTGTAGGGACTGTTAACTGTGGGACCCAGATTTACAGCCGGTCCCCAGCTTCCGTCGGGATTCCTGCCTGAAACATAAATATCCAGACCTCCGTGTGTTCCCTTTCGGTTGCTGGTAAAGTAGAGGCTCTGTCCATCCTTGCTGAAGGAAGCATGCGATTCCCAGTATTTGGTGGAGATGTTTTCTCCCATTTTTACGGCAGGAGTCCATAGGCCATCTTCGTTGCGGCTGTAATACAGGCTCCCTATGTAGTCGTCGTCGTAATAGAGGATCATTTCGCTGCCGTCGTAGGACAGGCTTACGGGGTATATGTCCTCATCGAAGCCCAGGCTTTGTGTGATAATCTGAGGATAGGACCATCCATCAGCAGTCTTTTCCGAGTAAAAGGCGCCGTCGTAGAAAGGGAGCTCGGTTACAAAGGCCATCTTGGTCCCGTCGCCGGAAATCACGGGCCGTATATCCGAATAGCGGGTATTAACGATATCATCCTGAAGGGTCAGGTCAATATCCACCGGCATGGTTTTCAATCGCTGGGCATTTTTGCAGGACTGGATCTGGGCTTTCACCAATTCCACATCGTAGACATCGGGGTCCATAACGTCTAGAAACTCTTCGTAGGAATCAATGGCATGGTTGAGCAGTTCGTTAACCAGGTAGGCATTACCCAGGTGGTACAGTGCATCGGGTGGTGCAGTCCTTTCTTTCACATGATTCCCTTTGTAATCGGGATTGATGTTTTCACTGGCATCAAGCAGGTATTGGATGGCTTTGTCTTTTTGATAGGGATCATGCAGGAGACATATGCCTATCTTGTAGTTAAGGTTGTCATTTCCAGGATCCTTCTCATGCAGTGCTTGATAGAGGGGAAGTGCTTCGGCATATTCCTCAAACAGGAACCAGGACTCTGCATCCAGAAAGAGGGTCCGGACGGAATCTCTTTGAGCAAAAACGAGGGTCTGGAAGGAGAGAATTATCAGGATGGAGGATAGTAATACTCTTCTCATATCGCAAAGCAGTTTTGCTAAATTTAGTCAAAAATTCCTTTTAAATCTTCCTGAAATTCCGTGTGATTATTAACAGATCATTGAATGTGCGGTAATCCTTGGAGTAGACCACATTAATCTCATTAATCCGCTCTGGATTCAGAGCCTCTTCACTCAGGTGGATTCCGGGATTCAGTATGCCCGTTTTTAGCCTGGGCAGATGAGGTTGTTCAGGGTGCTGTGCCTCCACATATCCCACCCAGGTACGTCGTCCAAAAAGTACCCGCAGGGTATTGCCCACACTGCGGAAGTGCCCTTTAACAAAGAGAAACCAAAGGGGGAAGGTGAGGAAAAGAACAAGAGAGGTGGTGAGATCGAAGAGTCTTTTATTTCTCCGGTTAGCTGCTTTTCCTATGGAGTTGCTTTGGATCGTATAAAGATCCCCGGCGGTATTTATGGAGTTACTTCCGATCACAGACATGCTTTCGGGAGGAGCTATTTTAAAGTCCACGGAAGTGCCAATAAGTTTCGACATAATCTGGATGATGCTGCGTGAAGGAAGGTCCTTGGAACAGAATACAACCTCGTCGGCCCGGTGTATGGCGACAATCTCATCGATTTGTTCGATGTGTCCGATGTAAAGGGGGGATTCAGTCTCGATATCCTTTTGCTCGCCGGGGGTGGGGTGTACAAATCCCACGATGTCTGGTCTGGCCTGTGTGTCTTTTAATAAGTTGCTGACCCTTATGGCTTCTTCCTGTCTGCCCACAATGACCATTTTTTTCTGCCTGTTCAGATCAATCTTGAAATCCCGGCTTCCGGCCAGATGCATTGTCAGCCGGAGACCCAGCAGGGACAGCAGGGAGGCAGAGGCGCCCAGAAAAATAAGAGCGCGGGAATACCTCCATTCCAATGGGAGCAGGGCATAAACCACCAGGATACCTAATACGCCAACGACGAAACCTTTAAAGAAGGAAAACAGTTTTACAGGTCGGTCATAAGCCCCCGAATAGTAAAGAGAAATCAGCCAGATTAGGATGTAGGCCGGTACCACCACATACAGGAACCTGGGAGGATAGTAACCACTGGTATCAAATCTCACCCTTTCCCAGAAGGGAAGCACCAGAAGATAACTCAGGAAAATTAGTCCACCGTCCAGAACCGGGCGATAAATTCTTTGAAAAAAGCGACGTGCCATGGATAGCATGGCCCGGAAGTAAATGGCCAGGTTGATAAGCAGGCTGAAAGTCCGGGCTTTGCGGGAGGTAAAATGCTTGCCTGCAAAGATGATCATAGCCTGGTAGAACATCTTCACATAGTTGAGGCTACCCTTCCGGGTACTTTCCCCCTTGTAGTGAATGATGGTGGTTCCCGGATAATAATAGTTCAGGTAAGCGGCTTTGTTAATGCGGTAGGACAAGTCGATGTCTTCCCCGTACATGAAAAAACTCTCGTCCAGAAGCCCGGTTTTATCCAGGGTTTCCCGGCGCAGGAACATAAATGCCCCTGCCAGCACCTCCACCTCATGGGTCTGTTCTTTATCCAGGTGCCCCAGGTGGTATTTGCCAAAGCGCCTGGATCTGGGAAAGAGAGAGGCAAGTCCGAACATTTTATAAAAGGAGACAATGGGAGTGGGCAGGGCCCTTTTGGACTCGGGCAGAAATTTCCCTTTGCCATCGATCATTTTCACACCCAGTGCTCCGGCTCTGGGGTGGGAATCCATAAATTCTAAGCAAAGGCGAAAACTGTCTTCTTCCACCACGGTATCGGGATTCAATAGCAATACATAACGGCCTTTGGACTCCCTGATAGCCTGGTTGTTAGCCTTCGAGAATCCCAGGTTCTCCTGGTTGGCCAGTATCTTTACCCAGGGAAACTTGCGGGCAATTTCTGCCACGGAACCATCCACTGAATTGTTGTCTACAACGATTACCTCTGCAGAATAGCCTTGTCCTCCACCGTCCTGTTCCGGGCTTTTATCCAAGCCGGAGCTATGCTCCTTCAGGTGATCCAGGGCCTCCTTAACCGAATGCAGGCACTGTTCCAGGAAGTGCCTCACATTGTAATTGACTATAACGACCGTTAGATCCATGGATTAAGACTCGCAAGTCACCTCTCTGCTTGCTGGGTATATAATGGGTTAGTGGCTACTTACTTAACGTCGATCTGACTTGAATATTGGTTAGAGATTGTCTATTTCGTGCTGATTGCGAAGCAGATCCTCCATGTTCTCCCTGCTCCTGATCAAATAGTCCTTCCCTTCATGGATCAGAACTTCGGCAGGACGGAACCTGGAATTGTAATTGGACGACATGGCATAGCAATAGGCTCCTGCATTCTTAAACAGCACGAAATCACCCTCAGAAGCTTCACTGATCTTTCGGTTCCAGCCAAAGGTGTCGGTTTCGCAAATGTAGCCCACCACAGTATATATGCGGGTTTTGCCTCCGGGTTTGCTCACATTGATGATTTCGTGGTAGGCATCGTAAAACATGGGACGGATCAGGTGATTCAGTCCCGTATCCAGTCCGGCAAATACCGTGGAAGTGGTTTGTTTGATCACATTCACGCGGGCCACAAAGTAGCCTGCTTCGCTAACCAGGAATTTACCGGGCTCAAACACCAGGGTCAGTTCTTTTCCGTATTCCTTGCAGAACTGATTGAAACGGGCACTCAGGTGTTCGCCCATCTGTTCCACATCTGTCTCCACGTCATCGCTCCGGTAGGGTACCTTAAATCCGCTTCCGAAGTCCAGGTATTCCAGATTTCGAAACTGCATGGCTGTTTCGAACATGACCTCTGTTGCCTGCAGGAATACTTCCACGTCCAGGATATCCGAACCCGTATGCATATGAATCCCCTCCACCTTCATTTGGTTGGCTTCCACAATACGATGAACATGTGGCAGCTGGTGGATGGATATTCCGAATTTGGAATCGATGTGTCCGGTGGAGATCTTGTGGTGACCTCCTGCCAGCACATGGGGATTGATCCTTATGCAGACGGGTACCTTTTCGCCATATTTGTGTCCGAATTCTTCCAGAACGGCAATGTTGTCGATATTAATTCTCACTCCCAGTTCCACGGCTTCTTCGATCTCTTCGAAGGAGACGCAGTTGGGGGTATAGAGGATATCGTTCGGGGCAAAGCCTGCCTTCAGCCCAAGGCTTACTTCCTGTACAGAAACTGCGTCCAGTCCCGATCCTAAGCCCTTGAAGAGCTTAAGGACGTTGAGGTTGGTGAGCGCTTTGCAGGCATAATAAATTTTGACCCGGGTTGAGCTGAATGCCCTGGTGATTCGCTCATACTGGCTGATCATCCTGGCCGATTCGTAAATATACAGGGGCGATCCGTGCTTTTCGGCCAGCTTGACCACGGGTAGACCATCAATGCAGTATTGATTCTTTTTAAGTTCCATGCGGATTGTTTTTAAAGGTCTCCTCAAAGGATGTACGATTCAATAAGGAGCGGCCCAGGGTAAGTTCATCGGCATATTCCAGGTCATCGCCAATGGCGACTCCTCTGGCCAGCGTACTTATTTTAATTTCCTGATCCCTGAGCCTTCTGTAAATATAAAAATTGGTGGTGTCGCCTTCCATGGTGGTACTGAGAGCCAGGATCACTTCCTGGATTTGTTTTTCCTTCACCTTTCTTTCCAGCGAGTCGATGGTCAGGTCGGCGGGACCAATGCCATCCATGGGCGATATAATGCCTCCAAGCACATGATAAACCCCGGAAAACTGCTGGGTGTTCTCCACCGACATCACATCCCTGATCGATTCCACCACACACACTGTTTGCTTATCCCGGTAAGGATCGGCACAAATATGGCAAAGCTCCCGGTCGGAGATATTGTGGCATTCCTTGCAGCTGACAATCTCTTTCTTCATGCGAAGGATGGTCTGCCCGAAATGTTCAACCTCCTTATCTTCCTGTTTGAGCAAATGAAGAACCAGCCGAAGGGCAGTTTTCCTTCCAATACCGGGCAGGGTGGCAAACTCTTCCACAGCCTCTTCCAGCAATTTTGATGAGTAGGTCTGATGCATGTGCTCAAAAATAACACATATAATTTTCATCTTCGTCCGATTTTATTCAAATTTGGCAAGCACTTCGGACCAATACACCATAGCCCATGTCAGAATTACTGATCATATCCATTATCATTGCCTACTTCCTGCTTCTGCTGGCCATATCCATGCGTTCATCACGCGGTGCCGGGAATGACTCTTTTTTTCTGGGTGACCGCAAATCACCCTGGTACGTAGTTGCCTTTGGAATGATCGGGGCCTCGCTTTCCGGGGTTACATTCATCTCCGTCCCGGGCTGGGTGGTGGATAGCCAGTTTTCCTACATGCAAATGATATTGGGATATCTGGTGGGTTATTTTGTGATTGCCAATGTGCTCATGCCCCTCTATTATAAGCTTCAGTTAACAAGTATATATACTTACCTGGGGGAACGCTTTGGCCGCTACACCTATAAAACAGGATCCTGGTTCTTCCTGCTCTCTAAAATCATAGGGGCTGCTTTCAGGTTGTTTCTTGTGGCAAATGTGCTTCAATTTACGGTGTTTGATGCGTGGAACATCCCCTTTTATGTGACTGTAATTCTGACCATTGGCCTGATCTGGCTCTACACTTTCCGGGGCGGGATTAAGACCATAATATGGACCGATACTCTTCAGACTATCAGCATGTTAACCGCCTTAGTGGTCTCAATCATCTTAATCACCCGTTCCATGGATCTTTCCATGGGGGAAATGATCGCCAGGGTTGCCGCCAGTGATGATTCAAGAATCTGGTTCTTTGATAACTGGAAACTGGAGCATCACTTTTTCAAACACTTCCTGAGTGGAGCCTTTATCGTGATTGTGATGACGGGACTGGATCAGGATATGATGCAGAAGAACCTGAGTTGTAAAAATATCAGGGAGGCCAAAAAGAATATGTACGTCATGAGTCTATCGCTGATCCCGGTAATCCTTGTCTTTCTTTACCTGGGAGCAATCCTGATTCAGTTTGCTCAGTTTCGGGGAGTCGCCATACCGGAAGCCACCGATAATCTCTTCCCCATGATTGCCACCGGCGGATACTTACCGCAGCTTGTGGGGATTTTCTTTATTCTGGGATTGGTGGCCGCAGCTTATTCCAGTGCGGACTCGGCCCTTACGGCCCTTACTACTTCCTTTACGGTGGACATTCTTGAAGCGCAGAATTGGGAGGAAAAGAAATTGACCAGGGCCCGCCGCCAGGTGCATCTGGGTGCCTCCGTGGTACTGGGATTGGCGATCATGCTTTTCAGGGCCATCAATGATGAAAATGTAATCTCTGCCATCTTTCGTATGGCAGGCTATACCTATGGCCCTTTACTGGGGCTTTATGCCTTTGGTTTATTTACCAGGTTACAGGTACGCGACAAGCTGGTCCCCTTGCTGGCCGTTCTATCGCCGGTGCTCTCCTTTTTATTAAGCAGGTTCTCAGAGCAGCTTTTTAATGGCTACCAGTTTGGTTTCGAGCTGTTGATCGTGAACGGGGCCATCATGTTCCTGGCCCTCCTGCTCACACGAAAAAGGCCTGAACCAAATATGAGCCGGACTTGATCAGAACTTGATCTGAAATTTAATCACCCGCTGCATCCAAGAACAGACTGCGGGCCTTTTCCAGGGCCTTGTCTATACCTAAGGGATTTTTTCCTCCTGCTGTGGCAAAGAAGGGCTGGCCACCGCCGCCTCCCTGAATCTCGCCGGCTACTTCGCGGATCATGCCGGAGGCATTCAGATCATAGGCCTTAATAGCCACATCTGCCAGCAGTATGGCCAGGTGAGCTTTACCATCCACTTCGGCTCCCAGGATCAGACAGATCTTGGGATACCTGGAACGGATCTGGAAGGCCAGATCTCTCAGGTGGCCCGGATTATCCACCTCAATCTGTGAGGTGGCTAGCATCACATCGCCAATCCGTTCCATTTTCTTTTCCAGCTGTTTGGCAGTGAGACTCAACATGTTTTGCTGGAATTTCTCCACTTTCTTGGAGAGCTTTCCATGGTCGTCCAGCACCGATCTGACTGCTTTCACCAGGTCTTTCTGATTCTCAAAGGACCCGGATATCTGACGAACAATTTCCATGTGTTCGTCGATGTAACGCTCTGCCACTTCACCTGTTACCGCTTCAATACGCCTGATCCCTGCCGCTATGGATGATTCCCTGATGATTCTGAAGACCCCGATCTGACCCGTGGCTTCCACATGGGTTCCGCCACAGAGTTCCACCGACTCGCCAAAGCGGATCACCCGAACCGCGTCTCCGTATTTTTCACCGAAAAGGGCAAGTGCACCCATCTCCTGGGCCTTGGACATGGGGATGGACTGGTGTTCTTCCTGGGTTTTATTCTGACGTATCATGGCATTGACCCTGTGTTCCACTTTACGCAGTTCTTCTTCGGAAACTTTCTGGAAGTGACTGAAATCAAAACGAAGGTAATCCGGTTCTACCAGCGATCCCTTTTGTTCCACGTGTTCGCCCAGCACCTCCCTCAGGGCATGATGCATAAGGTGGGTGGCAGTGTGGTTGTTGGCAGTGGCCAGCCTTCTCTTGCTGTCTACTTTTGCCGTGAAAGTGGCTGAGGTGTCTGAAGGGAGTTTTTTACTTATATGGATGATCAGGTCGTTTTCCTTGCGGGTATCGATGATCTCTATTTTTTCTTCCCCATTCTCAATGATGCCCCGGTCGCCCACCTGTCCCCCGCTTTCGGCATAGAAGGGGGTAAGGTTAAAGACCAGGTGGTAAAGCTCCCGCTTTTTGTTCACTACTTTCCTGTAGCGGGCAATCCTGACATCCGTGCTCAGCCATTCATAGCCCACAAATTCTTCCACATCGTCGTCCAGCAAAACGGTCCAGTCGCCAGATTCGCTCTCAGCCGCTTTCCGGGAACGGTTTTTCTGCTTATCCATTTCGGCCATAAACTCTTCCCGGTTCACCTTCATGTCCTGTTCTGAGAGGATCAGCTCGGTCAGGTCCAGCGGAAATCCAAAGGTATCGTAGAGGGTGAATACTTCTTTGCCATGAATGGTCTGGCTTTGTTCTTTTTTGGCCTTCTGCACCATCTGGTCCAGCAGACGCATGCCATTTTCCAGGGTAGAGAGGAAGGATTGTTCTTCCTCTTTGATTACTCGCTGAATCAACTCTTGCTGAGCATCCAGTTCGGGGAAGGCGCCTCCCATACTTAAGGCCAGAACGGGAACCAGGCTGTGGATAAAGGGTTCTTTTTGATCCAGGTAGGTGAAGCCATAGCGTACGGCTCTTCGGAGAATTCGGCGAATCACATAACCAGCCTTGTTATTGGAAGGCAACTGTCCGTCTGCAATGGAAAACGAGATTGCCCTCAGATGATCGGCCACCACACGCATGGCCACATCCGAAGCATGATCCGATCCGTATTTGTGACCCGAAAGAGAGGCTATTTCCTGGATAATGGGCTGAAAGACGTCCGTATCGTAATTGGATTGTTTGCTCTGCAAAGCCATGCAAAGGCGTTCGAATCCCATCCCGGTGTCCACATGCTTCTCGGGGAGATTTTCCAGTTTGCCTCCGCTGAGCCTGTTAAATTGAATGAATACCAGGTTCCAGATCTCCAGGACCAGTGGATGATCGCGGTTTACCAGGTCGGCTCCGGGTACTTTTTTACGATCTGTCTCGCTTCTGAGATCCAGGTGAATCTCGGAACAGGGTCCACAGGGACCGGTTTCGCCCATTTCCCAGAAGTTGTCTTTTTTGGATCCGTCCAGAATCCGGTAGGGTGGAAGGTAGGCCTCCCAGTAATCATAGGCTTCCTGGTCACGTTCCACCCCGTCGTCTGGATCTCCTTCAAAAATGGTTACATAGATCCGCTCGGGATCCAGTTTCATACGCTTGGTCAGAAATTCCCAGGCCCACTGTATGGCTTCCTTCTTAAAGTAGTCGCCGAAGGACCAGTTGCCCAGCATTTCGAACATGGTGTGGTGGTAGGTATCGTGACCCACTTCCTCCAGGTCGTTATGCTTGCCGGTAACCCTCAAACATTTCTGGGTATCCGTCACTCTGAGCTGGTCGGGTTTCCGGGTCCCCAGGAAATAGTCCTTGAACTGGTTCATACCCGCATTGGTAAACATCAGGGTGGGATCGTTCTTCAGCACCATGGGAGCGGAGGGTAATATTAGGTGCTCTTTCTCTTTGAAAAAGTCCAAAAACGCTTGTCTGATCTCCTGTGATGTCATAGGTATACAATGAGTTAATTAAAAAAAAGGTAACCCGGGGGGACAAATTTCGTAAAAAAACTCGTAGAGACGCAAAAAATAATTTTTTTGACTAATAGTTGGGATATTAAGTGTCATTTTTTATTTTTAGCCCCCAATAAGCGCAAATGTTTGTAAGAAAATACCATATTAATCCAGAAACCCTTCGATATGAGCGAGTTAGGCTGAACCGAAGTCAAAAACTTCGTTGGGGAGTAGGGTTTGGATTAGGCTTAATTGCTTTGGCAATTTTGATGAGATTCGGTTTTGAGCGTGTTTATCCAACACCTCGACAAATAATTTATAACAAGGAGAACCGCATTCTTCGTTCAGAGTATAAAATCCTGAATACGGAGTTGCAGGAGGTGGAATCGCAGCTGGCAGAGCTTAGAAATCGCGACGATCGTTTTTATCGTGCCATCCTCGATCTGGATCCGATTCCCTATTCCATTCGAAGTGCGGGAACAGGAGGTTCAGAAAGCGGAGGGCTCCTCAAGAATATGAGGGATCCGCGCATGGTGAAGGAGGTGAGTGAAAAAATTGAAAAGCTTTCCAACAAAGCAAAGATTCAATCCAACAGTCTCGACCGGGTATACGATAAAGCCCTGGATAACCAGCATTTCCTGGCAAGCAGACCTTCCATTAATCCCATTTCTCCGGGCGATCCCACCTGGCTCACTTCCAGTTACGGCTATCGCAACGATCCCTTTACCAAAAGACGTACAGCACATCATGGCATTGATCTGGCAGGTCCGGTAGGTCTGGATGTACACTGTACGGGAGAAGGAGTTGTGACCATTGCCCATGTAAGCAGATATGGATATGGAAAAGAAGTGGTAGTTGACCATGGTTATGGTTTTACTTCCAGATATGCTCACCTGGAAGACATACATGTGAAAGTGGGGCAAAAACTAAAGCGGGGCGAAGTGCTTGGAACCCTCGGTAACACAGGCAGATCCACGGGTCCGCATCTGCACTACGAGATTCGTAAGGCGGGTCATCCGGTGAATCCCATGTATTTCTTTTACGAAAATCTATCGGCAGGTGAGTACACATTGTTAGCTTCTAAGGCCAATGTGTCAGCAAGTCCTTACCAGCCAAATGCTATGAGCCAGAAATAATTTCTATTTTTGCACAAAATTGAATGGACAGTTTTGTGTAGATGGCAAAATCCCAGTACAAATTTAATCCCGAAGACCTGAATTACGACAGGTTGGATGACAGCCTGAATGCGCGCATTTGGCGCATAGTGATTTATGTGGCTGCTGTTCTGGTCCTGGCCGTATTGTTGAATGTCGTTTACTCGCTTTTCTTCGACACTCCCAGGGAAAGACAAATACGAAATGAAAACCGCATGCTGCTGGATGAGTATGAGCAGCTAAGTGCGCGGAAACAAATGGTCGATACGGTGATGAATGAGGTGCAACGGATCGACAGGGACATCTACCGCCTCATATTTGAGACGGAACCGGTGGCAACGGAAACGAGTCCTTCCACCGGGATGACCTATCAAAACCTTTTGCTGAGCACCAGCGAGGAGATTGTTAACCATTCAGCCGAAAAACTGGATTCTCTCATAAACCTGGACAGCCTCGCCGCTTCTGAATACGACATGTTAATGATCCGGGGAGAGAACAAGGCCGAGATCTTGCCCTACTTTCCAGCCATTCAGCCCATTGAGAACCGGGATCTGACCCTGATAGCCTCCGGCTTTGGGCACAGGATTCATCCCATTTACAAGATCCTGAAAATGCACGAAGGGATCGATTTCTCGGCACCGGTAGGAACTCCGGTCTATGCCACAGGCAATGGTGTGATAAAATCTGCCACTCGTTCGGAACGGGGACTGGGCAACCAGATTCTGATAGATCATGGCTACGGCTATGAGACCCTCTATGCATGTATGGATGAACTTAATGTGAGAAACGGACAAGAAGTAAAGCGGGGCGATCTCATCGGGACGGTAGGAAATACCGGCCTGAGTGTGGCACCGCACCTCCATTACGAAGTACATCTGGATGGTGAAGCCATGAATCCCATCAACTATTTTTTCCTGGAACTTTCACCAGCAGATTATAACCGGCTTATCCTGATTTCAAAATTATCGGGACAGTCGTTTGATTAACCAATTTTTGTATATTGCAACACAATATGGAGAGATTTCTTTTTGACCCCGAATCCCTATCCTACAAAAAAGTTGAAGCCCCCGGCAAACGTAAGTTGATTCGTTCCTTCCTGTTCGCAGGTCTCGTTCTCTCCTTCTCCGTCGGCATACTTTTCCTCAGAGATACACAAATTAAAACCTTACGGGCTGAAAATCTGAAAGCAAAGCAGCAGCAGATTGTTTTCGAGCTGAGTCTTATGAACCGTGATATGGAGCAGCATGAAGAAAAACTGCGTCAGGTTGCGTTCAATGATGATAAAATCTACCGGGTTTATTTCGGAGTGGATCCCCTCTCTGCGTCTAAAAGAAGCGTGGGTGTGGGAGGTAGTAGAAATTACGAATGGCTGCAGCAATATACGCATGCAAACCTGTTGAGAAGAACCTACCGTAACATTGACCTGATTGAAAGGAAACTGGCCATGCAGTCCACTTCCTTTGACGATGTCATTGATCTGGCCTGGACCAAGGAGGAATATCTAGCCGCACGACCGGCTATTCAGCCTGTGAGCATGAAGGATTTGACCCGCTTTGGCTCCTCATTTGGCCGGCGTTTCCATCCCATCCTGAAGGTGGTCAGACCCCATGAGGGCATTGATCTGACGGCTCCCCGCGGAACCCCCATATATGCTACGGCCGATGGAACCGTGATTCAGGCTGGCTACCGCGAAGGTGGCTTCGGGAAAAAGGTCCTTATCGATCATGGATATGGATACAGAACACTTTACGGACATTGCGACGAGATTCTGGTTCAACCGGGACAGGAGATCAAAAGGGGCGAGGTGATCGCCAAGGTTGGCAGTACCGGGCTCTCAAAATCCCCTCACCTCCATTACGAAGTGCATGTAAACGGCAGACCGGTGGATCCCATTAACTACTATGCAACCGATTTATCACCCCGGGAATACGATCAAATGATCGACATGCTGTCTTTTGCCGATCCCTCTTTTGATATTAACTGATAGAACTGCCTTATGAGGCTGTGGGTGGCGAGCTTGATATTATTGGGTTCCCTTGGAATCCATGCACAGGAAACTGTAAAGGACACCCTTTGTCCACCCGTGGCGGATACCCTTGTCCCTTCCTCACGCGTTTTTCTGCCGGTACCCCTTCCCATAATATGGGCTCAGGATACGGTTTTTCCTGATCCTGATTCTCTGCTTGCCCTGGATACCCGGCTCGCCCTGAATTCCATCATGCATGGGGATATGGGTACTCACGATCTTTCCGATTCCATCCACTGGGAATATTTATACGCAGATCCAGACCTGGAAGAGGATCCGCTTTGTATAATAGGTACCGGTGATATCATGCTGGGAACCTCCTACCCAACAGAGAATTACCTTCCGCCCCGAGGAGATTGTTCTCCCCTTCTCCGACCCGTTCATCATGTGCTGCAATCGGGCGACCTGCTTTTCGGGAACCTGGAAGGGGTTTTCTGTGCGGAAGGCGGGACCCCCAAAAAATGCAAGAATCCCAAGACCTGCTATGTATTCCGGATGCCGGATCACTTTCTGGACTGTGTCCTGGAAGCCGGATACGACGTATTAAGTGTGGCGAACAACCATGTAAATGATTTCGGGCCTGCAGGCAGGGCTTATACTGCTGCCCTGCTTGATTCTTCAGGTGTGGCCTATGCAGGTTTTATTACCCATCCCTGGACCCTTTTTGAAAAGGATGGGATTCGCTACGGTTTTGCTGCCTTTGCTCCCAATCGGGGCACCATGGACCTTCTCGATTATGAGGGAGCGGCAGAAATCACCCGCATGCTCGATTCACTGGCCGATGTGGTCATTATATCCTTTCATGGCGGTGGTGAAGGAAAGGATCATCAGCATGTGGTTCGGGGCGATGAGATATACCTCGGTGCTAACCGGGGGAGCGTATACCGCTTTGCCCATACAGTGGTAGATGCAGGGGCCGATGTGGTATTCGGGCACGGACCCCATGTAACCCGTGCAGTGGAACTGTATGAGGACAGGCTGATTTGTTACAGCCTGGGAAATTTTGCCACCTACAGGCGATTTAACCTGAGGGGTCCCAACGGAATTGCCCCCATTGTCAAGGTGAACACCGACCGGAATGGAAGATTTGTCTCTGGCGAAGTGATCCCCATCTACCAACCCGGAGAAGGTGGACCAAGGCTTGATCCTTCTAGACAAGCGGTTTCGGTGTTAAAACGGCTGACTGAAAGCGATTTCCCGGATCAGGACCTGGTGGTGGATGATGACGGGATTCTCTGGGTGAGGTAGCCTGAACACGGAAACAGCCTGAATCGTGAAATAGCCTGATAAGATGGGTTGAAGTAGGGGTTTGATTTCTACCCCGGAAATTGCTAAATTGAATTTTTTAATTGAAAATCAGAGTCCTATGCCCTATAAGGAAACGAAAGTTGAAAAATTGTATTACTCCATAGGCGAGGTAGCCCAAATGTTTCAGGTGAACACCTCACTGATCCGCTTCTGGGAAAAGGAGTTCGATATCATCAAACCCAAGAAGAATAAAAAAGGTAACCGGCTTTTCACCCAAAAGGACATAGATAACTTTCATATCATTTATCATCTGGTCAAAGAAAAGGGGATGACCCTGAAAGGGGCCAAGAAGAAGATGAAAGAAAACAAGGAAGATACGGAGCATAACTTTGAAATTGTCAGGTCGCTGGAGAACATCAAAGAGATGCTTATGGATCTGGTATCATGACTTTACTTAAGGAGATTATCACAGCTTTGGAGGGAGTGGCACCACTTTCTCTCCAGGAATCCTACGACAATTCCGGACTCCAGGTAGGAGATCCCCGGATGGAGGTAAAAGGTATCCTGGTGACCCTGGATGTCACTGAGGAGGTTCTGCAGGAGGCTGAAAAGCTGGGCTTTAACCTGGTGGTGTCACATCACCCTGTTTTGTTTAAAGGGCTGCTTTCCCTTACCGGCAAAAGTTCCACCGAGAGGATCATCCAAAGAGCCATCCGCAGGGACATCGCCATTTATAGCGCACACACCAATTTTGATTCGGTGATCGGCGGAGTTAATACTTACATGGCCGACCGTCTGGGATTGCAGCAGCAAAAGATCCTTAAGACCGACGGTGGAGCCCTCAAAAAACTGGTGGTCTTTATTCCCCGTGATCATCTGGAGCCGGTCAGGCAGGCCATGTTTGATGCCGGTGCCGGACATATTGGCGCCTATGATTCATGCAGTTTCAGGCTGGAAGGGACCGGGAGTTTCAGGGGCTCGGAAGACAGTAATCCCTTTTCCGGTGAAGCAGGAAAATTTACCGAGGAGGCTGAAGTCAGGCTGGAAATCATTATTCCCGCTCCATTGGTGGGAAAGGTGGTAAATGCCATGACGGTGAAACATCCTTACGAAGAAGTTGCTTATGATATTTATCCACTGGATAACACCGATCCGAGGGTAGGCATGGGGATGATAGGCTTACTTCCTGAAGCAGTGGACGAAGAAACCTTCCTTTCCATTGTCAAGGAAAGTTTCAAATGCGGAGTGATCCGGCACACAGCTTTGAGTGGAAAGGCGGTTCAGAAAGTAGCACTTTGCGGAGGGGCCGGAAGCTTTCTTTTAAGCAAGGCCAAGGCAAAGGGAGCCGACGTATTTATCACCGGCGATGTGAAATACCATCAGTTTTTTGATGCAGAGGGTAAGATTGTACTCATGGATATCGGTCATTTTGAAAGTGAGCAGTTTACGCGGGAGCTTTTTTATGATCTACTTATGAAAAAATTCCCTAAATTTGCAATCCGTTTATCGGAAACACAGACAAATCCAATTAAATATTATTAGTTCATGGCGAAAGCAAAGAAGAGCGAAGAGCTCGCAGAAATGACCGTTGCTGAAAAGTTGAAAGCATTGTATGATTTGCAACTGGTAGATACTGCCATAGATAAAATCCGGATTCTTCGCGGGGAACTTCCCCTGGAAGTGCAGGACCTTGAAGACGAGATTGAAGGTTTGCAGACCCGGGTATCCAAGTATGATGAGGACATTGATGGCCTGGAAAAATCCATTAGCGGAAAGAAGCAGGAAATTGCCAATGCCCAGGAGCTCATCAAGAAATATGAAGAGCAGCAGAACAATGTAAGAAACAACCGGGAATACGATTCCCTGTCGAAGGAGATTGAGTTTCAGACTCTGGAAATTGAATTATCAGAGAAGCGAATCCGGGAATTTACCACACAGATAGAGGAGAAGAAAGTGGTTATCGATGAATCCAAAGGAGTCCTGGATGAAAGAAAGCTGGACCTGGAGAATAAGAAGAAGGAGCTGGAAGACATCATCGAGGAGACCAAGAAGGAAGAGGACGTGATGGAGAAGAAAAGCAACAACCTGGAGGGCATCATTGAAGAGCGTCTGATTTCGGCCTACAAGAAAATCAGAGACAATGCACTCAATGGCCTGGCTGTGGTTCCGGTGGAACGCGATGCCTGCGGTGGTTGTTTTAACAAGATCCCGCCCCAGCGTCAGCTCGACATTGCATCCCGGAAAAAGATTATCGTTTGCGAGTATTGCGGCAGAATCCTTGTGGACGCCAAACTCAGCGATGAGAAAGCCTAGGATCCAGGGGAGCGTCAGATTCCGCTCTGCCCCTTAGACGGATTCGGGTATCTCCCAGGAAACGAAGCATCAGCTCCCTGTCCTTGTTTGACATACCCAATTGGGAGACAGCCGTTTCATCCATATTTGCTGGCACCAGTGTAAATCTGGTGCCTTTTTTTGTCACCGGTTTCCATACCCAAACCGGCAAATAGGAATGGTTCCGGATTTGAGTCCCCGAGGGCCCCTTGACCAGATCCAGTTCAAAGAGAATCCCCCCGTCACGGTAGCGGCTCCGTTGGTTTGAGATCAGATTGCCCATGGAATAGGCCACCAGATCCCCCTTGCCTTCCCCTTTAATGGGTTGTACCACATGGGGATGAGAGCCAATTATGCAGTCGGCCCCGTGCCTGAACATATATTGGGCCAGATCGCGTTGCTGACTGTTCTCATTGAGCTGGTATTCACTTCCCCAGTGGATGCATACCAGGATAAAATCCGGCTCTGCAGTCGCAGCTTTATCCAGATCCGCCTGAATTTGTTTATAATCGATCCGGTTCACCAATACAGGCGGCCTGTCTTTTATTCCGTTGGTTCCATAGGTGTAATTCAGTATGGCCAGGCGTATTCCCGCTTTCTCCACCACCAGTGGGTAGTGAAGCTCCCTCTGTGCAGGATTTGTAAAAGTGCCGGTCTGGACCAGATCCCTTTTGTGGAGCTGCTCAATGGTCCGGATAAGTCCCTTCTGACCTTTGTCGAGAGCGTGGTTGTTGGCGTTGACCAGGATATCAAATCCGGCCCATTGCAGTGCATCTGCCAGTTCGTCGGGAGAAGAAAATGCGGGATAACCTTTGAATGGTGTACCTCCGAAGGTGACTTCCAGGTTTCCTATGACCAGGTCGGCCTCCTCCAGGTAGGGCTTCAGGTGCTGAAAACAGGGTTTGTAATCATATCCTGCCTCTCCGGTGGCCAGGGCTGAGGCAATTTGTGAATCATGACCCATGATATCACCGGTGAAGACCAGTTTTAACTCACTTTCCTGCGCCAGCAACGGCAGCCCCAGGAATAGCAGAAAACATAGGAGTAGCGCTTGTGTACGGAAGACTGTATCTTGCATGCCTCTCAGGATATTTGAGACATTAAGTTACTAAGTATTGTTTATGGTCGGAGCTCCACTTTTCAACAGGAACTACCAGCTGCCTCCGGCACCTCCGCCTCCAAAGGAGCCGCCGCCTCCGCCGCCGAATCCTCCGAAACCACCTCCGCCTCCGCCACCGAAGCCTCCGCTTCCAGAAGAGAAGTTGCCCCAGCTTCCAGAGTGGCGACCACCCGACATCATGCCCAGGGCTATCCAGAGTGGGAGGTTGCTACGGCCCATGCCGGAACTTCTGCGCCTTCCCCCGAAAAGGGCCGAGAAAAGTATGATCATAAAGATGATCCCACCAATGGAACCTGCCGCACCGCCGCCGGAAGACTGCTTTCTATATTCTTCTGCAGTAAACTTCCCGTCCAATAGTGAAATGAGCACCTCTGTAGCCGCATTTATCCCGGCATAATAATCCCCGTTCTTAAAATTGGGAAGGATTTCATTGTCCACAATGCGTCCGGCCGTAATATCCGGGACGTATTCTTCCAGGCCATAACCGGTGGAAATATAGACATCCCGCTCCTGCATATCAACCAGTAAAAGCAGGCCATTGTCCTTGCCCTGTTGCCCCACACCCCAGCGCTCGCCAATCAGGGGGGCCAGCATATCGGCCGGGTAACCCGCGTTATCGTCCAGGGTGATTACGAAGATCTGAGTGGAGGTCCTGTACTCGAATTCGTTGAGTTTGCGATCCAGCTGACTGGCTTCTCCGCTGCTGAAGATCCCCGCATAGTCGTTGACCCATGATCCCGGTGCATCTGGGACAGGGAGTTTGTCCTGTGCCAGGTTCGAGATTGGAACCAGGATCAGCAGGCAGATACTTAGTATATATAGGTTTTTCATTCCTTGTCTCCTCCAAAAGATATTTCGTCCGACAATTCGTTCACGTCACCCTCCTGGTAGGGGAAGTGCTCTTTCAGAGCCTGTCCCGCCATCAGGATTCCTTCTTGAAGTCCGGCAGCAAAGTGAGCCTGGCTGAAATGGTCCAGCATCTTTTCTTTGATGTGATCCCAGAAGTTTTCCGGTGTAACTGCATTGATGCCTGCGTCACCCAGGATGGCAAATTTATGGTCCTTCACGGCCAGGTAAAAAAGCACTCCATTACGCTGCTCTGTCTTATGCATATTCAGTCGTCCAAACCACCAGGCGGCTCTGTCCATCACATCTTCTTTGCAATGGTTATCGATGTGCACCCTGATTTCGCCGGAGGTACTTAATTCAGCTTCTTTGACTGCCGCTTTGATCTCTTCCTTTTCTTCCTTACTAAAGAAATTTACTGCATTCATCTTTCCTCCTTTCTAGAACTCCACCACCGGGGCAGTTTCGCTTCCCTCGACAGCTTCAAAATAACCCTTCTTATCAAAATCCCTCATATTGGCGATGATGCTTGCCGGGAACCTTCTGATGGCCGTATTAAATCCTCGAGTGACTTCGTTAAACTTGCGCCTTTCCACAGCAATCCGGTTTTCGGTGCCTTCCAGCTGTCTCTGAAGATCCATGAAATTCTGATTGGCTTTCAGATCGGGATAACGTTCAATGGTCACCAGCAACCTGGAAAGTGCAGAACTGAGTCCATCCTGAGCGCCCTGAAAGGCTGCCAGAGATTCCGGAGTAATGTTGGAAGGATCGATGGTCACACTGGTGGCTTTGGCCCTGGCTTCAATAACCCCGATTAGGGTTTCCTGTTCGAAATCTGCATATCCTCTCACCGTATTTACCAGGTTGGGTATCAGATCGGCCCTGCGCTGGTATACATTTTCCACGTTGGCCCACTGGCCTTCTATCCCTTCCTCCAGACTTACAAAACCGTTATAGGTTTTGATTCCCCATCGTATCAGCGAAATCACGATCAGGGCAAGAATTACTAATACTATGATCCAGGTTCTGTTCTTCTTTTTCATTTCTTTCAATTTTATGATACTTTTTCATACAGCTTCTAATACAACAATTAAAGTTAACTTTTGTGGGAGGATTATATATAAAGTCTCCCAATTATCGGTGAAAATTCGATAAATGGAAGCCACCTGTTTTATAACCGCCTTCCCACCAGCAGTAAGGCTGGCTTTCTTTGTATTTTTGGGTGACCGAAAAGCTATATGTCATGCATGCAGAAGAAATTAAAGCAGCCATCCTGGAAGGAATTCCCACGAAGCTGCCCGAAAAGAAAGTCCTGGATCCGGAACTGAATCATGCTCCGAAACGCAGGGATGTGCTTTCTCCGGAGGAGAAAAAACTGGCCCTTCGCAATGCTCTCCGCTACCTGCCAAAGGAACATCATACGTCGGTGATCGGGGAATTCGCCAGGGAACTGGAACTGTATGGCAGAATCTACATGTATCGTTATAAGCCTGACTACCCCATTTCGGCCAGAAGCCTGGAAGCATTTCCCCATCGCTGCACTCAGGCCGGAGCTATTATGCTGATGCTCAGTAACAATCTGGACGTGGTGGTGGCCCAGCATCCGGACGAACTGATCACTTACGGAGGGAATGGAGCTGTATTTCAGAACTGGGCCCAGTACCGGCTGACCATGAAGTACCTGGCAGAAATGAGCGACGAGCAAACCCTGGTGCTTTATTCCGGCCACCCGATGGGGCTATTCCCTTCTCACCCTGATGCTCCACGTGTTGTGGTAACCAACGGTATGGTCATACCCAATTATTCCTCACAGGAAGACTACGACCGGATGAATGCCCTGGGGGTTAGTCAGTACGGTCAGATGACTGCTGGCTCCTTCATGTATATTGGACCCCAGGGAATTGTGCACGGCACCACCATTACGGTCATGAACGCAGGGCGTTTGAAGCTAAAGGGTGGAGACGGAAGCCTGAAAGGAAAGGTCTTTGTGACCTCGGGTCTGGGAGGAATGTCGGGAGCCCAGCCCAAGGCCACGGTCATTGCCGGAGGCATTTGTGTGGTGGCTGAGGTAAATCCCAAGGCCACAGCTACCCGCCATACCCAGGGATGGGTGGATGAAGTCTTCGGGGACCTGCAACTCTTGTCTGACAGACTGATAAAGGCCCGAAAGAACAAGGAAGCTGTATCCCTGGCCTTTGACGGAAATGTGGTAGAGCTCCTGGAGTATTTCCTGGAACACAACATACCGGTGGAGCTGGGATCGGACCAGACCTCCCTGCATAATCCCTTTGCCGGAGGATATTATCCGGCCGGCCTTGGATATGAGGAGGCCAATGAGATGATGGCTTCCGATCCTGAGCGCTTTAAGGAGGCAGTTTACGCCTCACTCAGGCGACATGTGAAAGCCGTGAACGGTCTGGTGGAGAAAGGCATGTATTTCTGGGATTACGGTAATGCTTTCCTGCTGGAATCGGGAAGAGCAGGAGCAGAGGTTTTCTCGGACGATGGGAACTATCGTTACCAGTCCTACGTTCAGGCCATCATGGGACCCCTGTTTTTTGATTACGGATTTGGTCCTTTCCGTTGGGTATGTACCTCTTCGGATCCTGCCGATCTGGCGCTTACCGACCAGCTGGCAGCAGAAGTTCTCTCTGATTTACTCAGGGAAGCTCCGGAGGAAATCCATGGACAGATGGAGGACAACCTGCACTGGATCAGGGAGGCAGACAGCCACCAGCTTGTGGTGGGATCACAGGCCAGGATCCTCTATGCCGACAGCCAGGGGCGCATTGCCATAGCCAGGGCCTTTAATGAGGCCATCAAAGAGGGGCGGATCTCAGCACCTGTGGTGCTGGGCAGGGACCATCACGATGTATCGGGGACCGATTCTCCCTACCGGGAAACCTCCAACATCTACGATGGCTCGGCCTTTACGGCGGACATGGCTGTACAAAATGTGATCGGGGATTCCTTCAGGGGTGCCACCTGGGTCAGCCTGCACAACGGTGGGGGAGTTGGCTGGGGGGAAGTGATCAACGGCGGATTTGGCATGGTGCTGGATGGTTCGCCTGAGGCGAATCGCAGGCTGGAGATGATGCTGCACTGGGATGTAAACAATGGCATTGCCCGCAGAAGCTGGGCCAGAAACCAGGGTGCCATAAGCGCCATAAAGAGGGAAATGGAGCGAAGTCCCCTGCTAAAGGTGACTCTGCCCGAGCTGGTGGATGATCAACTATTGGATAAATTATAATGCGGCTGGATTTAACTCCTGATCGCCTTGTTAAACTAGTCTTCAAATACCAGGTTATAGGGCCTGGAAAGGGATTCTTCCAGCTGACTTATGCTTATGTTTCTGCTGTATCGCAGCTGTTCCTTGCCTTCAAAGTAGATCAAGAGGGTTGGTATGGTAAATACCCTGTACTGGCCGGCTATCATGGGACTGAGTTCGGTATTCACGTAGCGGACCGACAAAAGAGGGAATTTGCTTGTCAGGAGCTCGGAAACTTTGGGCTTCAATACCTTACATACGGAACAGGTGTCGCTTGAGAAGTAAAGGAGTACTCCCTTTTTTTGCTCGATGAGGGTCTGTAATTCCTGCAGATTATATATGCCTTCCATGGGCTCTAATATTCTCCGTCGTTGAGCATCACAAGCATACACTCGCTCACCGGTTCGATACCTGCCTGCTTAAGCTTTCCCATAAACTCGGGGTTAACAGTTCCCGGATTGAAGATCACCCTCTTGGGTTTCAGGGAAAAGATATAATCGTAGTACTCTGCCTGTCTCGAAGATCCGACATAAATGGAGACCGTGTGGACTCCTTCAATGGGAGGGGTGCCTGTCATAATCTCTTCTTCCACAATCAGGCCCTCCCTGAAGCCTACGGCTACTACCTCTTCCTCATTTCGCAGGAGGCTTTTTACAGCTTTATGAGAAAACCTTACGGGATTCGGGCTTGCACCAAGCACCAATGTTTTTTTCTTTTCTGCCAAGACCTATTCTGTGAATTGCTTAACACAAATATAACTATAATCCGGACCCGTACAATGCCGGGACCTGACACACAGCCAATACTTTATTATCGTTAAATAGTCTGAATAAGTAACACGGCATAGGCAGATACACCCTCCTCCTTTCCTGTAAATCCCAGGTGCTCTTCAGTGGTGGCTTTGACAGATACCTGCTTTGCAGAAATGCCCAGTTTCGCAGCCAAGGTCTCCCTCATGCTATTAATGTAAGGCATAACTTTAGGTTGCTGCAGGCAAATGGTGCTGTCGATGTTTCCAATTTTATAACCTTCTGAATGTAGTAGCTCCATACATCTTTCCAGTAAAACCATACTGGATATTCCTTTGTAGGAGGGGTCCGTATCGGGGAAATGCTGACCGATATCGCCCAGGGCAGCTGCCCCCAACATGGCATCGCAAATGGCATGAATCAGAACATCGGCATCGGAATGGCCCACGGCACCTTTTGAATGCGGAATTTCCACTCCACCCAGCCAGAAGGGTAGTCCTTCTTCCAGGCGGTGCACATCATATCCGAATCCAATCCGGAAACTCATAGTCTTACAGATCTAGGTCAGCAAAATTAAAGCCCAGGGTAAAACGGAGGGTATTGGCCAGCGGACTGCTCTGACCGTTGGTGGGAACCAGGTAGGCAAAGTCCAGGGCAAATACATTGAGTTTCATTCCTACTCCCACGGTGAAATACTTCCTGTTACCCTTGGAGGCATGCTCGTGGAAGTAACCGGTTCTTACGGCAAACTGATCTCTGTACCAGTATTCCACACCCAGGCTGAAGGCAATCTCACGAATCTCCTCAGTAAAAGTGCTATAGCTGCCGTTTTCCCCGCCCGGGGCATCGTAGAAGGACTGGACCATGCCCAGAACGGTAGATCCCGGAGGCTCTTTCCCGCGCACAACCACCACGTCTGTGGAGTCTTCATTGAAACCCTTAACAGGAGGCGTGGGTACCAGCAATTTATTCAGGTCGGCATGGAAGGCCACGGAATTGTATTCGTCGATGTTGTAGGAGAAGCGTCCCCCGATCCTCATATTTGTGGGTATGGGAGTTTTATCGGCATCCACGGTATAGGAGATGGGGGTTCCCATGTTGGTCAGGCTGATTCCTGCTGCCCATTCCCCGTCACTTTCACCTACGTTTACCTCGTTCTGGTAGTAGAATCCCAGGTCGGCCGCAAAGGAAATACCTGCCTTGGTATCCTGTCCGTCCGAAGTGGCCTGCCCGCTGGTCAGGTCGGAACGGATGAAGCGGAAAGCGATCCCCCCGGAAAAATTATCGGTAAAAAGCCTGGAATAACCTGCATCCACGGCAAATTCGTTGGGATTGTACTGACCGGCAAAACTGCCGTCGATGTTGGTAAAGGTAATGTTACCCAGGGAAAAATAGCGCAGTGAGGTGGAGATCACCTGCTGCTCGTCGATGCGGAAAAAGCCGGTTAGATAGGCCAGGTTAATGTCCGGGATCAGGTTCCTGAGCCAGGGAGTATAGGAGATGGCAAATCCACCTTTACTATCCAGAAAGGCATATTTCCCTATGTTCCAGTGCTGGGAATTCACGTCCGGCGTTGAGGCAACTCCCACGTCTCCCATACCACCGCCCCTTGAATCGGGAGCTATGGAAAGAAAGGGTACTGCTGTCTGAATGGCATTTAACTCTGCTCCGCCCAGTTCCCCGGTGGTGATTTGTGCCTTTGTCCCGGCGGAAACCAGAATTAGCATACCGGTCAAAACTCCTATAAATCCTCTATGTAATCCTTGTAACATCTGTTAATCTTTGGTCTGCAAATATAAGCTAATATTATGAATGGTGGCGCCTTAAATCGCCACCTTAGTAGTACGTGAATTGCTCCTTTTTAGTATACGCAACATGCCTTTTTTCCGGATTACCGGCTGATTATAAGTTTGCCCGAGGAGGATGCCATTTCTCCCTGCTCATTGCTCAGTGTGACCCTGTAAACATAAACTCCTCCACCAACGGAAGCCCCGCCTGCAGAAGTGCCATCCCATTCCAGGGGTTCCAGCCTGTAACCCGATGACTGAACCCGGGTATCCACCCTGCGTACCAGAGCTCCTGAAAGATCGTAGATGCTCAGCACCAGACTGAGTTCCTGATCGGGCCGGTTATGGGATATGCTGAACCAGGTTCGGTCGAAAAAGGGATTGGGATAGTTAAAAACCTCCTCCATCAGCATCTGTTCAGATTCCATAACCACAAAATCGAGGGTGGCTTCGGAGGAGTTATTATGAATATCCCAGATCTTAACACTCACCTGGTGCTTCCCGTTCTCCAGATTGTGGAAGGGATAGCGGATCACTCCTGAATTGTAAGAATTGGTGTTGGCCTGGTAGAATTCGTTCAGTACAATGGCATTGACTCTTTCTTCATCCAGTACGGCAATCAGGTCATGACCGATTCCGTTTCCGGTGGTATTGATCCCGTAGTTATCCGACACATAGGCCAGGAGCATGGGATTGGCATCGGTGATACCTCCCGAAATGAAAAAAGAGTCGTTCATGTACAGATCGAGCCTGGGGACTTCGCTATCACTCACATTGTCTGCTCCAACTCCACCTACCACAATATCCTCGTAAGAGCCGTGGGCATCGCTTTGCTCGTTGTAGCCGTAATAGCTTATTTTACCCGGACCATAAGCGTAATTGATGTCCTTGGGAACATAAAAGCTGAAGCTGAATCTTCCCTGCTCCACGGTGGCTTCGCCGCTGTAAAGGATGTTGTTCCTTGCAAAATAATTAAACACGGGAAAGCCGTCGTTCGATAGGGTTTCTACCTTCTTCTCCTTGTCGAAAACCCTGGGATTCACCACACCGGAAAAATCGCTCACCAGTGTTCCGCTTTCATCTTCGATATGTCCGGATACCGTCACAAACTGGAAAGCAGAAAGGGAATCGGCCTCACCCATGGCTGCCTGACCGTTTATGGAGTCGGTCACCACATGCATACCGGGGTAGGATAAGCGCAGCGAGGGATCACCCAGCAGGGTAAAGTTTCTTTTATTGATCCCGGCACCGGTGTTGTTCTTACTGTATAAGATAATGTCGCCCAGGCGGTAATGTTCCTGCTGGGCATCCTTTGCAAATACCACCTCGTAGAAACGTTCGTTGAGCGCGTGGTTGGGACCCGAGTATACCAGGCGGGTGGTGGTAAAAAGCCCGATGCCGCCTCCGGTCGTACTTAATAGGACATCTTCTCCGGCCGAAGTCAGTTCCAGATCCTCCGTATGGTTGTATTCGTCGAACCTGCTGAATTCGCAGGTGGCCGTCATAAAAAGGGGAAGGTGGTCCTTATTGGTCCAGGACTGAATATCAAATTTGGTGAGGATCTTCTCGTGGGCCAGACCCTGGGTTCCACCATGTCCGGAATAATTGACGATCAGGGCACCCCGGTTTACCTGGTCGTTAAAGGCCCGGTTCACATCGGGATAATAGGGGCCGGTTGCCAGGTTTTCCTGGGTATATGCGTCCAGGTATATTTTATTCAGGTTGTAGACACTGTGATTGTCTTCCACGTACCTGGCCAGTTCATCGGCCTGCTGCATATGAATGTTGCTGTCCTCGTCGTCGCCGATAAAACAGATCTGGTTCCTCCAGTCTCCCTGTTTGTCTGACTGAGAATAGCCAATGATCTTGTCTACCAGATTTGCTGCCTCCTCTGCATTGGAGGCAGGCAGGCGTCCGATTCCGATATCCAGAAGACCATTGTACATGCTCTCGTCGGTATCCAGCAAGCCGTAATAGTCGTCCGACACATAGGATCGGGTGGGGGACAGGGATTCTTCGCTCTGGTAGGTCAGGATCAGGTTGGTGTTGTTGCTGAGTTCGCTGCCTCCCAGGTTGTCGTAAGAACCATCGCCCATCAGAAGCAGGTAGCGGCAGAGACTGCCAGTACCCCCTGAGCGATCATAGAACATTTTCATGAAATTGCGCAGCGCGGTCACATCCGGAGTGCCGGAGGAGAATTCGTTAAACACCTGCTCCTGGGTTACCACGGCGACCGCCATTGCGTCGTTGCTTCTCCGGAATTCGGCCAGCCTGTTGGCTTCTGCAAGAAGCTCTTCTGTTGTTACAATCAGCAATTCGGGATGGTCCAGTCCATGCAGGTTCTGATTTTCTATCAGGCCTTCACCGGGTCCTGAGAAGTCCGGTTCGGGAAAATCGCCCGAAGGCCTGAAGGCCACAAACTCCCGAAAACTTTGGGTTTCCAGGGTAAATGAAGCCTCAGAGCCAGAGAGCGTGAATGGAATATTAGCAAGATTTGCCGGATCGCTTATTTCCCAGATAAGGATTTGCCCGTCTGCATTTCCAAGTTTGAACTGGCTGATGTTTCCCGGTGCTGCCGACTGTGAATCCCTGAAGCTCAATTCCTGACCGTTGAGTACCAATGCAGATCTGGCATTCAGTACGATGGAATTAAGCCATCCTTCCGAGTTGGCATCCGGACGATTATAGCTCAGGGACACGACCACCTGTTCCTGGCCCGACTGGTAGGTGTATTGCCTGCTGTTTTCATAGGCATAGGTGGCGGTGTAGAGGCTCAAATCGGTGCCGCTTACCGAGAAAGTGCCCAGCTCCTCGCTGTTGATACTTACCGAATAGGTAGAAGCAGAACCCGAGCGGGCTGCTGCACTGACCAGTACCCGAAGATCTTCACTCTGGATGAGTCCGGGGATCTCAAAGGGGTAGTTCCCGGTCAAATTGACGCTGAACAGATCGCCGTACCATTCCCGTCCCGAATGTATCAGATTGTAAGTCTCTTCTTCCACCTGATCCCTGTAATCGTAGGATGTAACAATGTGCGTGGGGTTGGCGGTGCTTAGTTCCAGGTCTTCGGGAAACTCTGCAGCACCCTGTCCATCTGTGACAAAATAATATCCTTTCCGGGAATAGGCATGCAGTTCGTGCAGGTACATTTGCTCCGTCTCATCGTAAGTCCAGCTTACCGGGCCCTGGGCATAAAAAAGGATAAAATCGCCAGGACCAAAAAGATCGTCACTTCCTTTACTCATATATAAAGGAAGAGGATTCAGATCATCGGTATAACCTTCTGAGAAATGCTCGGGAAGTGGATAGCCACCTTTGCCGTAAAGTCTGGCAGCAGCCGGGTTTTGCAGGCCCATGCTGCTGAGTTGTTCATAGCTTAGCTTGTGAATTCCGCTCTTTTCCACGGAAATCCTGTACCAGCTTCCCGATGCCAGCAAGGAATTATCTCTCCATTCACCGGTGCTTTCACTTTTCAGTGGAGCCAGGGCAGGTTCCGCTTCCAGCTGTATATCCAGGTCTTCCACCCTGTGAAGCTTTCCGTCTGCCTGCCTGAGGTAAGGAAGTATTTTAAGCTGAACAAAAGACCGTCCCGCTTCCCTGACCAGGGAATACTCCAGAAGTGGTTGATCCTGAACATGATCCAGCTTAAGGCCTTCCAGGCTGGAAAGGTCGATTCGGGAGCTTTTTTTTACCCTTAATCGGGCCACGGGAAGCATGCCCTGAGCGGGCCAGGGAATTTTTCTGGTCAAATATGGTAACGTATTCTCTCCATCCCCGTATAATGCATGAGGAAAGCTGTGAAAAGAACCTTCTCTATCCCACTGAATTACAACATTTTCAGTTTGAGAAAACAGCAAAAAAGTGGGGTATAGAAATATGAAGAAAAGAAGCTTTCTCATGAAAATTGCGCTGTAACAAGCTAAAATATGTATTTAAACGTTTATTAAGTCGTTGATAGTATATAATCCTAACAAAAGGGAAGGACAAAAGTTGTCGTAAGCAATACCGGAATAGAGTGAGAATAGTTGCAAAGAAATATAGTTATTGGTTTTGGTCAGCCGGGGCGCTGTTCACTTTCTCCATGGGAGTGAAGGCGCAGGACCCTGCGTTTTCCCAGTTCTTTGCCAATCCTCTCTATATGAATCCTGCCATGGCAGGAGTGGAGGGGCCGGCCAAGGTATATCTGGGTTACAGGAACCAATGGCCCGGAGCAACCCAGCCCTATACCACCTATCACGCCTCTTACGATCAATACTTCAATGCTTTGCAAGGCGGGCTTGGTTTGCATGTGATTAACGACCGTCAGGGTGGCGGTGTGATCAATACCATTTCGGTGGATGCCATATATGCTTATCACCTGAAGGTTAGTCATGAATTAACGGTCACCGGTGGCTTTCAGCTTTCGGTGGGCCATCGTAACCGAAAAACAGGTGATTTGGTACTTCCCAGTGATCTTCTGGGAATTCCGGGAAATACACTCTATGATTATTCGGTGCTTTATCCCGATTTTGCAGTGGGCTTTGGGGCTTTCTACAAGAACTTTTTCGGGGGGATTGCGGCACACCATCTGATGGAACCCAATCCGACCCTGCAGGACGATCCCAATTCGCGCATAGCAAGGAAGTATACCGCTCATATTGGAGCTATGATTCCCATTTATGAAAAAAGGTTTGGAACCGAGGCAATGCAGCTTTCTCCCAACCTGGTTTTCTTTCAACAGGGAATTTATCAACAACTGAATTATGGATTAGAAGTACTTTTTAATGGTTTTGTGGGAGGACTTTGGTTCCGGCAGGATCTGATGTTTTCTTTTGGGGCATTGATCTTCTCTGCAGGCTATGGAAACGGTAAATACAGGGTTCGATACAGTTATGACAGAAAACTGTCCCGACCCGATTTGCACATTCCCACATTGGGATCGCATGAAATCTCGGTAGTGGTTTTATTGGAAAACCTTAATAAAACCACGAAACACAGGGCAATAAAAAGTCCTAAAATTTAGTTACTTTTGATAGAGTTTCTAGAATTGTTTATTTAGAAAAGTTATAATTGAAAAAAAACAAGAAGCCATGAAAATGATGATGAGACTGATTCCTGTATTCTTTATTGGTCTGATGTTATGGGGATGTGGTAAAGGTGGAGATATAACTTCATCGGGCAAAGAGTCGACAACGACTGGCTGGGCCTACAACGATCCTGAAAATGGAGGATTTGAAGTTAAATCTGCAGTCGAACAGGAAACTGGTCCGGGCCTCACACTGATTGAAGGAGGTACCTTTACCATGGGAAAAACTCAGGATGATATCCTGTATGAGTGGAACAACATGCCCCGCAGGGTTACTGTCAGCTCCTTTTACATGGATGTCACGGAGATCCGTAACGTGGACTATCGTGAGTACATGAACTGGCTGAGCCGGGTTTTCGGAATGAACAATCCGCAGGTGGTCAGAGCTGCTTTACCCGATACGCTGGTTTGGCGCGATCCCATGGCTTACAACGAGCCTTATGTGGAGTACTATTATCGCCACCCTTCCTTCAATGAATATCCTGTGGTGGGTGTCAACTGGCTCCAGGCTCAGGACTATTGCCTCTGGAGAACCGACAGGGTGAATGAGTTGATCCTGGTGGATATGGGGCACATTGAATTGTCTACCGATCAGCAGGATGAGCGGAACTTTAATACGGAAGCCTACATTTATGGCCTCTATACTCCCAATATCATCAATCCTCAGCCCAGCCTGAATCCCAACCAGGAGTCTCGCCTGATCAACATGGAGGATGGTATCCTGATGCCCAAGTACAGGCTTCCCACCGAAGCAGAATGGGAATATGCTGCTCTTGGACTGGTAGGAAATACTGTGGATGAGCTCTTGTGGGAGCGTAAAACCTTCCCATGGAACGGACACAATGTAAGGAATGACGATCCCCGCGATATGGGTAAGATGAGGGCCAATTTTGTGAGAGGTAAAGGAGATTTGATGGGTATGGCCGGTAGCCTAAACGACGGTGGTTCGATCACTGTGCCGGTAAGATCCTTCTGGCCCAACGATTATGGCCTCTACTGTATGGCTGGAAACGTCAACGAGTGGGTACAGGATGTATACCGCCCCATGTCATCGCAGGATGTAAGTGACTTCAGACCATTCAGGGGTAACCAGTTCGATAAGCTGGCCACCGATGCCAATGGCACTCCCCAGATTGACAGCCTGGGCAGGCTCAGAAGGGAGCCCATCTCTGAGGCTGATGCACAGAATCGTTTTAATTACCGAAAGTCCGATTACCGTAATTACAGAGACGGAGATGTGGAATCGGTGCATGAAGACGGAGAGAAGACTACCCTGGCCTACGACGGATCTGCCAGCATGTATGTAAACAACGAAACCGAAAAGCTGAGTTTGCTGAACGACCAGGTCAGAGTATTTAAAGGAGGTTCCTGGAAAGACAGAGCCTACTGGCTGAGTCCAGGTGAAAGGAGATACCTGATTGAAACCGAATCCAGGGATGACCTGGGATTCCGTTGCGCCATGACTCGTGTAGGAACACCTACTGGTTTTTAAAGAATAATAAGATATTAGCATACCAGGAGGCTGTTTCTTCACGGAAGCAGCCTCTGTTTTTTTTACCCAGCGAACATAGTACATGGATCAGATCTACAGGGAATTTCTACAATCGTCCGGCATTTGTATCGATACCCGGGGAGAGCTTGCTAACGCTATTTTTGTTGCCTTGAAAGGGGAGCGTTTTGATGGAAACAGCTTTGTGGAGGAAGCAGTGGAGAAAGGCTGCAGGCTGGCCCTTACCAGTCGAAAGGACCTGGAAGGAAAGCCCGGAATATACTATACGGCATCGCCGCTTAAATCCTTGCAGGAACTGGCCACCCATCATCGCCAGCAGGTAAATCCGCGTCTTGTGGCTATTACCGGCAGCAACGGCAAGACCACTACCAAGGAACTCATGGCAGCTGTATTGTCCAGGAAATACAGTGTATGCTATACTCGAGGGAATCTGAATAACCACATTGGAGTGCCCCTTACTCTGCTTTCCCTGAAAAATGAGGAGCTGGCTGTGGTGGAAATGGGGGCCAATCACCCCGGAGAAATCGCTGAGCTGGCTGAGATAGCACGTCCCGAAACAGGCCTGATTACCAATGTGGGGAAGGCACATCTGGAGGGTTTTGGATCCCTGCAGGGCGTACTGGATGCCAAAGGTGAACTCTACGATTTCCTGACGGCCGAAGGTGGAGTAGCTCTGGTGGATGGCAGCGACCCTACTCTTATGCAAAAATCGGCCCTGACAGGTGTAGAAAGGAAGATCATCGGGCCGGCGGGTGATTTGCAGGTGGATGTCTTACTGAAGGGACAGGAACCCTTACTGGACGTTGAAATGCGCCTGGGCAGTGAAGTGTTTACGGTTCAAACGGCTTTGGTGGGATCCTATAACCTGCAGAATTTGATCCTGGCGGCGGGTGTCGGCCTGTATTACGGCGTGGCGCCCACAGACATAGCCAGTGCTCTGGCTTCCTACAAGCCCGAGAACCAGCGGTCCCAACTGATCGAGGGAAACAGCAATCGTGTGGTTCTGGATTCATACAATGCCAACCCGAGCAGTATGCGGGAAGCGATATCAGCCTTGCTCTCGTATGCCAAAGCTCCCGCCATGCTGATTCTTGGCGATATGGCTGAATTAGGTGACGATTCTTTGAATGAACATAGCGAACTGGTCAGGTGGATCAGCACCCTGGAAGTGGACCATGTCCTCCTGGTGGGTCCATTGTTTCACAGGGTAAGCGAACCTTCTTCCTCCCTGAGTGTTTTCAGGGACAGGAAGGAGCTGGAAGACTACCTGAAGCAAAACCGGCCTGCGGGTTATCTGGTGCTGGTTAAGGGAAGCCGTGTTATGGAACTGGAGAAGCTGGAGCCACTTCTGATTGATTAAGGACAAAAAAAGCAAGTAAGATTATGGCAAACAAATTGATGGACCCCATTGGCAGACTCATGGGACTCAGATACAAAAGTCACCCCTGGCACGGAGTCGATATAGGTCCGGATGCACCCGAAGTGGTAATGAGTTTCATTGAAATGGTCCCCACCGACACCGTAAAATACGAGGTGGACAAAGTGACTGGTTATTTGAAAATCGACCGTCCCCAGAAATACTCCAATTCGGTACCAGCCCTATATGGATTTATTCCCCAAACATACAGCGGCGACCGCGTGGCCGAATTAAGCAGGGATAAAACAGGCAATCAGAAGATTGTGGGTGACTCCGATCCGGTGGATATCTGTGTGCTCACCGAGAAGCAAATTTCCCATGGTGACATTCTGGTCAGAGCCCGGCCCATTGGCGGATTCCGCATGATCGACAACAATCAGGCCGACGATAAACTTATTGCGGTTATGAACAACGATGCCCTGTACGAGGATTACCGTGAGATTTCAGATCTGCCCCAAAAGGTGATTAACCGTCTGCGTCATTATTTCGTAACCTACAAAGACCTGCCCGGAAATCCAGCCGATGTGGAAATCACTCATGCTTACGGCAGAGAAGAGGCCATGGATGTGATAGCGCGTTCCATCGAAGATTATCAGACGCGCTTTGAGAATCTGGATCAGGTACTTTCCAATGTCTGATCAGGCCAGGGAAATCTTGTGATATAGGAATCTTTTGATCTTCAGGGTGGGAGTCTTTTCGAAGGGCTGCACCTGCAATACAATCGTCTGCAACTTGGAATTCCTGGCCACGTGCTGATTTACACTGGTCTTCAATTCATCCAGCATCTCATCGGCCTTAATCTGCAATTGCTTCTTATACTCTACTGCGTTCTCTTTCAGGTGCTTGATCCGCTCTTCCAGCATCTCCATCACCTCCAGTTTCAGGTGCACACGGGCCACAAGCTTTCCCTTGTATTCCATCACCAGAGATTCACTGACAATCTCCCGGCTGTTAATCACCGCTTCAATCTCTTCCGGATAAATGTTTTCCCCGTTGGGCCCCAGAATCATATTTTTGGATCTGCCACGTATATACAGGATACCCTTTTCATCCCTGTAACCCAGATCGCCGGTGCGGAAAAATCCGTCCTCCGTGAATACTTCTGCGGTCTTTTCAGTGTCCTTATAATAGCCCTGCATCACATTGGGTCCACTCACCACAATCTCTCCCTCCCGGGTCACCGGATCGGGATTTTCTATCTTTACAGCAATTCCTTCCATGACGGTTCCCACTGACTTGTATACCGCATCAGCTGGACCAAATCCCGAGATCATGGGTGAAGTCTCTGTAAGTCCGTAGCCAATCGCATAGGGAAATTTTCCTTCGATCAGGAATTTTTCCACATCCGGTGCCAGAGGTGCTCCTCCAACTCCAAAGAAACGGATCTGGCCTCCAAAAAACTTCAGTAGTTTCCCCACTGCAGCTTTACTGAGCAGTCTGCGTGTAAATCCTGCCTTCATCAGCATTCGCAAGACCGGACTTTTGGTCAGTGAGGGTCTTACCTTGGCACGATAGATCTTCTCAATGATCAAGGGAACTGTAAGCATGGTGGTGGGCTGTACCTTCTGCAGAACAGGTTGTAGGACAGTGGGCGTGGGGGCTTTGTCAAGATAATGTATGGAGGCTCCATTGAGCAGGGGCACCATCATCCCAATGGTACACTCATAGGAATGTGCCAGGGGTAACATGGAGAGGAAACGGTCTGTATCCATCACTGCATGGACCTTCCAGGAAGATTTTGCATTGCTCAGTATGTTTTTGTGCGTAAGCATCACTCCTTTGGATCTGCCCGTGGTTCCGGAAGTGTAAATGATGGAAGCCAGATCCTCTTCTCCTGCCTCATACAATCCATCTCCTTTACCCAGAGTATTTGGATCGACCACCAGTTTTTTTAGTTCACCTGATAATTCGGAAGGGGAGATTACTTTCCCTTTCCTGATATCCAGCATTTGGAAGTCATCAGTATTATGGACCATCTCAACGGTGGTTGGCAATCCTTCATCCAGCCTGGAAAGCAATTTTCCAGAAACAAACACAGACTTGGCTTCTGAGTGCTCCAGGATGGATATTATTTCCGGTCCCCGGAAATCGGGCAGAATGGGAACCGTGGTGGCACCGGTGGCAAGAATTCCAAAAAATGAAATAACCCAATGGGGACTGTTCTCACTCAGGATGGCCACTTTGTCGCCTTTACCCACACCAGCACTTTTTAGCATAACGGCCAGGTGTCTGGCAGCCAGTTCAAGTTCTTCGTAGTTGTAGTCCACCCCGTGTTCGCTGGTCATGGCAGGAAGGGAAGGAAAATGTCTGGAACTGTTTTTCAGTACAAGTGGGAGGTTGTTCACCTCGTCCCACAGGGCATTTATACGGGTATTCATCTAATGTCTGTTTAATTTTCCCTGTATCACTGCTTCCACTGCTTCTGCCTGAACCCCTGGTCCAGCTCATTGAAGCTTTTCTTCCCCTTCAGGAAAAAATCGGCAACGATGCTACCTGGATATATTCCGCTTACAATAACGTTATTTTTAGTGGTTTTGTTGAAGCTTCTTGTCCCTTTATAGCTTCTTTTCATCCCATAAAAGGCTTTGTGCGCCCTTAAGACGGCCCAAAAGTCCTTGAAGGAACCCTGAACCAGGAAGCGGACCGCGGAAATGCCATCGAAGATCATTCGGATAAATAGGGTTTTTCGACGTAAGTTGGCAGGCAGGTTTTTATACAGGAGCAGGAGATTATTCCTGAAATTCAAAAAGGTTTTCATGGAATTTCCCCTTTTAAGGGTTCCGCCACCCACATGGTATACTCTGGAAGCTGGCACCGACAGGATACTGTGGCCCAGTCGTTTTAATCTCCAGCATAAATCGATCTCCTCCATATGGGCAAAAAAGAGCTCGTCCAGTCCGCCCACCTCTTTCCATAAGTCGGATCGAACCAGCAGACAGGCACCGGTCCCCCAGAATATTTCGCAACTATCCTCGAATTGTCCGTGGTCCTCTTCCATGGCATCGAAAATTCTGCCCCTGCAAAATGGGTAGCCGTAGCGATCGATGAATCCACCTGCGGCACCTGCATACTCAAAATGGGTTTTACGATGGAAATCCAGGATTTTCGGAGTACAGGCAGCCACCTGTGGATGGGCTTCCATCACCTGCAACAGGGGATCCAGCCAGCCAGCAGTGACTTCAATATCGGAATTAAGAAGCAGATAATATTTTGAGTTTAGCTCCTCCAGTGCACGGTTGTATCCCCCGCTAAAGCCATGATTTTTTTCCATCCTGATGGTTCGGAGGGAGGGAAATGCCTTTTCCATAAATTCCATGGAATCGTCCGTGGACCCATTGTCGGCCACCACAATCTCGGCTTGCGAGTGGGTGGTATATTTCACCAGGGTAGGTAAAAACTGCTCCAGGAAGCCCTTGCCGTTCCAGTTTAATATGACAATGGAGACCAGTTTCATTCCGCGAGCATGATTGATTGAACGGCTTCCTGAAATTCATTAAATATCAATGAGTTGGAAGCAATAAATGTGTCCTGGTAGAGGGGAGCGCGCCCACCTTTGAAATCGCTGATTTCCCCTCCGGCCTCCTGCACCAGGATCATTCCTGCAGCAATGTCCCAGGGATTCAGACCGTACTCGTAAAAACCGTCATAGCGGCCGCATGCCACATAAGCAATGTCGGTGGCGGCAGATCCCAGGCGTCGTAAACCATGAGAATTTTTCATAAAGAAATCGAGACTGTGTTTGAACTCTTCCAGGTAGGTGAAGTTGGTATATGGGAATCCGGTGGCAATCAGGCTTTGCTCCACAGTTTTTACCTTGCTCACCTGAATGGCTTTGCCATTTAGCCAGGCACCTCCGCCTTTCCAGGCATAGAAATATTCATCCAGTCCAAATTCATAAATGACACCTGCCACCACTTCATCATTCCGGGTCAGCCCTACACTGATGGCAAAGGGGAAAACTCCGTGAATAAAATTGGTGGTACCGTCTATGGGATCTACCACCCACTGGTAAGTCTCACCTTTAAGCGTACTGGTACCCTCCTCGGCCACGAAACCGGCCTCCGGAAGCACTTGCGAGAGTCCATCTACCAGTAAACGCTCAGCTTTCAGGTCCACTTCGGTGACAAAGTTTTGCCTTCCTTTCTCTTCAATATTGAGTTCGTGTCTGTTTTCGTGCCTAACCCTTACAAAGGCTGCGGCCTTCTTTACCACCTCCATGGCTCCGAAACAGATATCTTTATATTGCATGTGTATCCCTAATCCTTTGGGCAACAAAGTAAGCTATTTTTTCATTTCAAGCAGGTCAGCCACCACAAATGTACTGCCCCCTGTAAATATCATATCATCGGGGCCGGCCGCTTTGACAGCTTCCCCATATGCTTCCCGCACCCCTGACCATGCTTTACCTTTCAATCCAAATCCTGAAGCACGGCGACAAAGCTCTTCTGCATCCATACTTCTGGGGACAGTGGAAGGTGTGAAGTAGTATATGGCATCGGAAGGCAGGAGAGGAAGTATCTTATCCAGGTCTTTATCGCTGACCATGCCCCATACCATATGGAGCTTTTTGCGCGGAATCTGTTCCAACTGCCTGATAACTGCAGCAATCCCGTCTGCATTATGGGCGGTATCGCAAATGCTCCTTGGATTGTGGCCAAGGCTTTGCCATCTGCCCAGGAGTCCTGTATTTTGTATGACCTTCGCCAAACCCCTATTAATATGCTCCCTGGAAATAGGCCAGCCCAAAGTCTGAAGTTCTTCCAGGGAACTGAGTGCGGTGAGCATATTTTCAACCTGGTACATGCCACTCAAATCGCAAATCCAGTTTTCTGTATCCGCAGCCCCGGATTCAGTACCCGTATTTCGAACCCTCAGGTGCATCCTTCCTTCGCGATCCAGGCTAGTAAACAGTGCTTCCCTTTGTCTGCCTGCCACAATCACCTTTGAGTTATGCTTCCTGGCCATCTCTTCCAGAATCTCCGTGGCCGGAGATTCATTCCTTCCGATAACCAGGGGCACACCCTCTTTGATGATCCCGCCTTTTTCCCTGGCTATGGAAGCCTTTTCTTTGCCCAGAAATTCGGTATGATCCAGAGATATGTTGGTAATTATGCTCAATACCGGTCTCAGGATGTTGGTGGAGTCTAACCTTCCTCCCATTCCTGTTTCTACAACAGCCACGTCCACACTCTGCTGCTTAAAATGATCAAAAGCCATGGCCACGGTCATTTCAAAGAAGGAGGGACTTAATTTTTCAATAATGCTCCGGTGGATCTCCACAAAGTCGCCTACCGCTTTCTCCGGGATGCTTACTCCACTAACCTTTATGCGCTCCCTGAAATCGAGCAGATGGGGAGAGGTGTAAAGTCCGGTTCTGTAACCCGCCTCCTGAAGAACCGAAGCCAGCATATGACTCACCGAACCTTTGCCATTGGTTCCTGCCACATGGATGGAGGCAAAATCCCGATGGGGAGAAGCAAAGTACTCATCCAGACGAAGGGTATTGTCCAGGTTATCCTTATA
>Ga0180435_10000316_pt1 | contig 49529 bp, 48 predicted proteins | sample SS_ome_3_FD_132467 | JGI IMG/M metagenome (GOLD analysis project Ga0180435, IMG submission 132467) | Hypersaline lake sediment archaeal communities from the Salton Sea, California, USA - SS_3_S_1 metaG | ecosystem: Environmental > Aquatic > Non-marine Saline and Alkaline > Hypersaline >... | reverse complement strand
GTAGTTGCGTTTGAGCTGCCTCAACGCATCATCCATCTCGTAGCGTGCAGCATTCGTTTTTTCCTGGCTGGAGGCGACTCTCCTGTCCTGTCGATCTGATGTAAAAAGAGGGATATCAAAATTGACCAGCGCAGTGGCAAAATCCGAGCGGCTGCTTCCATCGGGGTTATCCCCTGAGCGGAAACCGTAATCGAGGCTTGCGCTCCATCCCGGTTTGTAATCCTGCCTGGCTATATCGATCGATTTGCGGGCAGCGTTTACCCTGGCGTTCTGCGCTTGTATCAACGGGTGACCGGTGATCACTGCATTGATATCGATGTCTTCCGGCAACTCCGGCAATACAGGAAACGTATCATCGATAGGGTTCCATGCCCGGTCACCGATCCACTGGGCTAACTCTGCACGATAACCTTCTTCCCTGCCTTTGACCTTTGCACTGCGGTCATCAAGTCGTGATAACTCGAGACTTGCCTGCACCACATCCTGTTGATTGACCCGACCGGCTGCATAACTTGATTCGGTGATACTGACCAGCTTGGAGAACAGGCGCCTGGTCTCTTTAATAATGTTTAGCGCAGCCACTTCGTAGTACAGGTTCAGGTAAGTCTGACGTACATCACTTATCAGCTTGCGCCTGGCATCCTGCGCCAATGCACTCGCTGAACGCGACAGCCATTGTGACTGCTGCTGTTTTATCTCGAGTGAACTACCGCGTGGAAAATCCTGCCGGATGCCGACTTTCAGCTGGGTCATCGCCTCCTGCGAGAGATCGAAAGAATCCACGGGAACGTTTACCGCCCCCAGCATCAAGCGCGGATCTGGCAGGGTGCGATCAGATACAGACGCTTCCTCATATGATCGCGCGGTCGACTGGTAACCCAGCACACGAGGGTCCGACTTCAGCGCCAGCTTCTCCGCCTGGTCCAGGCTTAAAGCAAAACCAGCCCCAGGAATGAAAAGAACAGCCGATACGAGGATCGAACAACAGCTCGTCTTTAGAGCAGAATTATTAACATCAATGTGTGATCGACACATGGCCAACCTCCAGAATAGAAAATTGCACAAGCACGCATCGATACCGGATTTACCGGATCTGCGTGAACTCAATTAACTTTGGAGGTATGCGGGTGGTCTTTCGAGGGGAGGAAGCGTGCGCAACAAAACATCCATTGTCGCTTGCACAGTTAAAACAGAACGATAACGGGTTTCTGTTAACGATGGCGACTGAATAACAAAAGACATGTTAATCACCGAGGCGCAGTCGCTGTTACACATCATGTCTTTATCATTGCAGCATTTATGAGGCTCGCCGGCAGAGTTACCGATAGAATCACCGGCGCCTGCCAGTGAAGACCCGCTCATCATGTGCTGACTATGATCAATCATCGCCTGATGCATGGTATCAGACATGACCTGAGACTGCTCTTGCTGAGATTGCTCATGCTTCATCAGGCAGTCAGCCAGGTTAAATGCGAGGGCACTACGCAACGGCAACATTACCATCACAGTAATGAGCAGCCAGCTGAGAATGTAGTGTTTCTTGGTGCACATGATTAAATAGTAGTACCGAGGATGCCGCCAATCAAGTTAAATTGTTTCTTAATCATCAATTCCTCCCTTTGTTGAGTTCGCCTGGATTCGATAAAGTTCAATCTTCAGCGCCTTTAAGACGGTTCGAATAACCATCTGAAAAGTATCTAATTAAAGGTAATTAATGAAACAGAATAAAAAAACTTCTTCTATAAGAAGCTGGTGCTCAGCATGTATCGTGTACTGACACTCAAATAGTCAGCTCAGCTTAGGTGACTGAATAATTGCTCTTGACAGATAAATTAATCGGTTGAATCGGAGTTGATGGCAGACAGTCGAACTGGAAGTAACACGTGACTAGAGGTCCATCGTCATCAGCAGGTAGATCAGCATCACGACGAGCAGTGCGATCGGCACATAGAATATCAACACGCAGAAACCGGGCAGGTCGCCACATTTATTTTTTAAGGAACATCTTTTACAGATTTTTTCTTTTGCAGCAATAGCTTTAGTAATTTTTTTCATTTATCTCGGGTAAGTACAGCTAAAACAACGACATATACCGATTTAGTATTACCGGTATAGATAACGAATGCCTGATATAGACATATTCATATGTATATCATCTAATGCTAATAGAGGCAGTCGGAGAGTTCATTGACCTGCATCAATGTTAGCGACTATGAAAAAGACGATATTTCTCTGTGGAAAAGTGACACTTATACCTGGTCTAGTTATCTGGCTCATCTCTCGACAGCATTCTCACTGTTGAGCGACGTTTCACTCAGCATCAGGAGGGATTCTATATAATTCATCAACCTATTATCTGGTTGCAAACCACTTGACCTTTATCAAGACTCATCACTAAACGATAGTGTTGAATCAAGTACAGGTGCAAGATATGTTGAATATCTTGCGAGAAGAAATTTATGTATCATTTAATTAGATAACCACATGGTGAAGTGAAATGACCGAAGTGAAACATGTAATAAATGTCGGTGCTCCCGATCCAGAGTTAAACACATCGCCGATCGCTGAAGACAATAATGAAGAAACCGAGGTTTTACGCCAGGAAGTTCCGGGTGAACCAGTTTGTTACTTTAACGACAAGAAGTACGAAAACGGTGACTTTGTAAAAAGTGGCAGCTCTGTTTATAAGTGCAACTACGGCATCTGGATTCCAGCAGGGCCTGCCGATCCGGACAACCCTTAACGTTATTTACACTTAATCAGAGAGCATAATATCCCGGCCAGGCATCTCATACATCAGGCTTACCGAGGAAGATATCTTTACCTGAAAAATCTGACTTGATAACAAGATAGCTTACCCTGCTATCCTGATACACTCAGCACCGGTCATAAAGCTTTCGCAACTCCTGCTTTGCACGCTCCAGGATATCCTTCTGCTCTTCATCCAGGTTAGCACCCGCACGATTGATATAAAACACGAGCATCGACATCGCGGAGCGGAATGGCTCGGACTTGCGACGTGTACTATTGTCCGCAGATCGCTTTAACGACACAGCGATCTTTTTCGGGTCTTTGAAAGTAAACACCCCCGGCTCAAGATCAAGCGCATCACTTTCACGCGTTACTTTCGCCGACCAGTGTCCTGTCGATGTGCTGTTCTTTTTTATCACGCAAGATCAATATTAATCAATTTCGTTCGTCACACTGTTAATTTACGAGACCACCGTAAAAGAACAAGAATATTTTATTAGACTTACAGCCCTTAACGCACCAGCAATATATCTGCCTCAAGCGTATCGATCAGGTACTGCAGCATTGGCTCATCACCGATCAACTGACTGTTTTCGGGCAGCACCAGCAGGCCCGGTGAATATCTATATATCAACGAAACAAGCTCATCGAATTTTGAGAAATCTGTAACTTCACACTCAACTCGTCCATCGTACCCGTTGAGCCTTTTTTCAACATGCTGTTTTGAGTGTATGCTATCAGCGATGACGATGAGCTGATGATTTTTATTACCGGCTTGTGACAGAGCGATGTCCAGTGATTTATCAGATAACTGATCGACACCACCATATACCATAACGACTTTGGTTTTTAATTGCTGCAGCCGTTTTCTGCCATTACTCGAATAGACTGCTGGTATCATGACCATGGTCACTTCCTCAGTCCGCTCTCTGACGACCTGCGTTTTATAGCCCCTCGTCGAACTGAAAGTCATCGATACGCTGCGCGTAACCGCCACCTCCTCTATCTGCTTCCTGATATTTTCTGCAGCAAGGCGAAACTTCTGTTTCATCTTTACCGAATCTATATTGCTTATCTCTGCTGTATGCAGTGATATTTCACGCGTAAATGGCAGATCTACCGCATTCATAAGGTTGTCATCTTCGACATATAAAGCCTTAATGTTGGCACGCAAACCAGCAGCCAGCTCTGCCACCACATGCAGGGATACCGGCGCGCAGCCTGCTGCATCGAATACGATCAGGATACTCTTATTTCTTGCGTTCATTTTTTCTGGAGAAAACACGCTTCTCTTTCCTGTTTTCATCGGCAAAAGTTTTTCGCAGCTTATTGAGCTTGTCTATCCTCTTCTGCACCCGGTAGTTGATACTGCCTTCCGGGTAATGCCCGGTGTCATCTATATCACCCGCTTCTCTTCCAGTGAGCAGCTCCATCAACTGATCAATCGTTTGTACAGAGTAGATCGTAAATTCACCCTCTTTAACCGCTTCGCGTACGTCCGCACGTAGCATCAGATGTTTGACATTCGTTTGCGGTATCACGACTGCCTGGTCACCTGTTAGCCCCCTGCTGTTGCAGATATCGAAAAATCCTTCTATCTTTTCGTTGACTCCACCGATAGTCTGGATCTCACCATACTGATTGACCGAACCGGTCACTGAAAAACTCTGCTTTATAGGCACGTCTGAGAGTGCAGACAATAGTGCACAGAGTTCAGCGGCAGAGGCACTGTCGCCTTCGACAAAACCGTAAGACTGCTCGAAAACCAGGCTGGCTGACAATGATATTGGCTGATCTTTGGCGTAACGGTTCGCCAGGTAAGAGGAGAGGATCATGACACCCTTTGAATGGATCGACCCACCCAGTTTAACTTCGCGTTCGATATCGATCACTTTCCCCTGACCCAGTCGCGCAGTAGCCGTGATCCTCGACGGCTTGCCGAATGTATAATCACCCAGCTGAATCACACTCAATGCATTTATCTGTGCAACTTTTTCACCACTGGTATCGAGCAGGTAATCTCCCCTGATAACCTGTTCATGAACACGTTCGCGTATCTGGTCCAGCCGGTTGCGCCGGGTATCAATCGCTTTCTGTATATCATGCTGCGTGATGACATCACGCTCTGATTGTTTTGCCCAGTAATCACCCTCTCTCATGAGATCCAGCAAGCCACCCATATGCAGGGATATTTTTTCACTGTCTTCCAGCAATCTCGAACAATGCTCGATGATTCGCTGCACTGCACTCTTTTCGAATGGTGCAAGCTCATTTTCTTTCTGCAGCCCAGCGATCATACGAGCATAGAGCTCACTATTCTCATCGTTGCGATCTATATCTTCAGCAAAATCTGCAGCCACCTTGAACAGCAGGCCAAATTCAGGGTCATATTGTTTGAGCAGGTAATAGAGTAAGCGGCTACCGGTAAGAACGACTTTTACATCGATAGGGATAGGTTCCGGCTGCAGTGAAGTGGTACTCGCCAGGCTGAGCACCCTCTCCAACGCCTCGATACGTACTTCATGTGCATGTATGGCACGCTTTAAGCCTTCCCATGAAAATGGTGACATCAGCACTTTACGCGCATCGAGCACCAGGTAGCCACCGTTTGAGCGGTGCAGCGCCCCGGCTTTTATCAGGGTAAAGTCGGTCAACAGGGTACCGTATTGTGCGATATGCTCTACACGCCCGACCAGGTTCAGGTAACTCGGATTATCTTCGAAGATCACTGGTGCGCCGTCAGTCTCACTGTTATCGACCAACACGTTAACCTGATATTTTGAAAGCGCCATCAGGATCATCTGGTGATTTTCACCGCCTACGTCCCTCTGTTCCCCGTACTTCCTGAAATCATTTACATTTTCGATAATGTCATATTTCACAGTATCAAAAAATTTCAAAACATCAGGCAGTTCGGCATATTCCTCAGCAAGCTCAGAGATAGACTGGTTTACCACTACCTCGGAAACTTCCCGATCCAACTGCTTGATACGATCCCTGTTTTCTTTGTACAGTTCGGGTATCTTGCGAATGGTTTCTATAAGTAGAACTTCTATTTCATCGACAATCCGCTTGATCGCTTCCTGCTCATCCTTATCAAGTTTTTCAAAATCACCCGGCGACAGCACCTTACCGTCCTTCTTCGGTGCCAGCGTGTAACCACTCGGTGTCCGAAGCAGTGTAATATTCTTTTCTTCTGCTTTATCTGATATATCCTTGAATGCCTTTATCTCTTTATCTTTATATTCTTCCTGTATCGTCTGCACACTTGTCCTGTATTCATCACTCTCGAATGCTGCAGGGATAGCCACCAGCAACTCCTCCAGCAGCTGCAGCATATCGAACTTTAATTTATTGCCGCGCCCGGCAGGGAGTTTCAATACCAGGGGTTTATGATGCTGGATGAAATTATTTATATAACACCAGTCCGATGGTGTTTGTGCCGAAGCTGATTCTTTTTCGAGCAGTTTTTTTACCGTGGTATTCTTACCGAGCCCCGTGGAACCAAGAACGAACAGGTTATAACCATCATGTTTTATACCGATACCGAACTTGAGTGCATCCATAGCGCGTTTCTGACCCAGATGTTCGGATACATCCTCGAGCTCAGCCGTTGTCTGGAAAGACAGGCGGGCAAGATCGCAACTATGGTACAGACTTTCAGCAGAAAGCCTGAGATCATCCTGTTTTTCATTAGTATTCATGATGCATTAACCACACAGATTTTTCTCTGAATTATAAAGTAGTGACGACGGCATTATTGACATGATTAAAACAGATTCCTTACCAGGAACAAAGTTTTTAAACTTTTCATATAAAAGCAGCACCGAGCGTGAAAAAATTACTACGAGACCACTAACTGTGTAAGTATTTGACATGACCATCTTACCTGAACCTGTGTAACTCATGTCTACCACCAGGCCCAAACGGATACTCAGAAGACGACATCTTTTCTGCCAGTTCTCTCAGACGCCTGACCCTTTTCGCCATCAAAGGGTGGGTGCGCAATAAAGCCGGCTGGTACCTGCGCCTCGTTGGAATAAGCATCCGCTCCAACCAACCACCCTGATAATAATCAATCTTCTCCAGTGCAGATGCCAGTCCAAGTGGGTCACCTGTAATTTTTGATGCCGTTATATCTGCACTAAATTCATGAAGACGAGACAACGCCATCTGCATGAGAAGGCTGATGGTAGGCGCCATCATCAGCAAAAACAGCAGCAGTAATGGAAAAGCAGTACCCGTCATGATGAATAACGGAATATAGATAAGTAATAGTATATAACCGGTAAGCGCCATCATGCTGGTCAGCCTGCTCATCACATCTGCCATCAACATGATCAGGAGGTCATGGTTACGGATATGAGCGACCTCATGAGCCAGCACCCCTGTCAGTTCACGAGAATCAAGTTTACGCAACATACCATCACTGATAGCGATCGAGGTACTGTCATACAAGCCAGTAGTGAAAGCATTGATCATATCAGCGGGAAAGTGATAGAGCACGGGTGCCTGTTTCAGACCGGCTCGTCTGGTAAGCCAGTAAATAATTTCATACAGTTTCGGCGCCTCATCTGGCTGTAACCGTCTTGCCTTGTGAAGACGTAATATAAATTGTGGCGTGATGCGCGGCGCACTGAAAAAGGCCAGAACGCCTGCCGCCAGAAACATAGCGATACCCGCCGGGCCGGCTAGCACCCAGCCGATAAGACTGAGCAATGTCAGCATACCTGCAAGCAACATTACTGATGACAGGTAATTGCTAATATTATGATTGTTGGACAGTAAGGTATTCATCACATATCAACAGGTAAAACATCACCCCTCTAAAGCATACATGGTGAACCAAATTCCGTATAAACAACCTGAGGCAGGTCATATAAAAGTATTTCTGCCTTCAAACAACGAACTTTCTCATATTATTTCTTGATGCCTATCAACAATATAACTAAATCCCCCCCCCTTGTTTAATCACCACAAACTAGTAAATTTAAGGTGTTGATTCATCTTTTGAATTTTTTCATCTATTTTCAGCCTGATCGAAAGGAGATTTTCATGGCTATTATCGGTATAGATCTCGGTACCTCAAATTCAGCAGCTGCAGTCCTGCGTGGCGGCAGACCTGTCATCATACCCAGTACCGAAGGCATCAGTCTCGGCGGTAAAGCTTTTCCCAGTTTTATAGCGATAACAGAAAGCGGTGAAAAACTGGTCGATGAACCAGCGAGAAGGCAGGCAGCAGCCAATCCTGATGGCACGGCATTCGCATTCAAACGAAAGATGGGACAACGCGAGATGATCAATCTGCGTGGCCAGTCATTCAGCCCGGAACAGCTGTCCGCCTTTCTGTTGCAGAAGATAAAACAGGATGCTGAGGCTTTTCTCGGTGAAACAGTAGACAAAGTGGTCGTTACCGTACCTGCCTATTTTGATGATAACCAACGAAATGCGACTAAAGATGCATGCCGTATCGCCGGCCTGGAAGTCATACGCCTGATCAATGAACCCACTGCCGCATCACTGGCCTATGGACTCGACCGCGTTGGTGAAGACCTGCGTATCGCGGTGATCGATTTTGGCGGCGGCACACTCGATGTCACCATCATGGAGTTTGGCAGCGGCGTATTCGAAGTAAAAGCGACCAGCGGTGATACTCAGCTGGGCGGCACCGACATGGACCAGAGTCTGGTCAACTACCTGGTCAACCGGTTTCGCGAATAAACAGGCATCGACGGACAAAATGACTCAAAGGCGCTGGCACGCCTGAAAGAGGCTGCCGAAGTCACAAAGATCGAACTTTCGACCAGCTCGACCACACATATCAGTCTGCCTTATTTTACTTCTGACAAAGGCGAACCAAAACACCTGGAGATGGAGCTAAGCCGTACTGAACTTGAACGCCAGGTACACGATGTTATCAACCGCTGCCGCGAACCGATCGAGCAGGCCGTCCGTGATGCGGGCATTACTGTAAAAAGATGTCGACCGCATCGACTTTGTCAGCAACCAGACCCGCATGCCATCAATGAATTAAATATTATAAAAAAATAACAACAAATACTTTTAACACTAACATTTTGCATTTTCACTGATATCCATCATTCAAACCTTACATGATAAATATCCAGATAAAAGTGTAAATAATACTGGCTTGGTCAATAACTAATATAAAGAACGAACCTTGAACTGTTCTTTATGTAGTCTATCCAGTACTTCCTGAACATGCTCTTCACCTCTGGTCTGCAGAATGAATTCGACTTCGACGACCTGCAATGGAAGCTCGGTAAAATTTCGGTGGTGGTGTACGTGAACAATATTGGCGCCGCAGTCTTCGATGCAATGAGTGGCACTGGCCAGCGTGCCTGGTACATCACGTAGATCGACGCGGATACGCGTCATGCGGTGGCTACGCACCATTCCGCGCGCAATGATCGACTGCAGCACGGGCATATCGATATTGCCGCCAGAAATAATTATCCCTGTTTTTTTGTCGGCATACTCTTCTTTACGCTTCATCAATGCCGCAAGCCCTACTGCTGCAGAGCCTTCAGCCAGTGTTTTTTCTACTTCCAGTAGCAGCAGCACCGCTGCTTCGATATCTTCTTCATCGACCAGCACGATATCGTCTACGTAATCTTTAACTATCGGTACGGTTAAGCTGCCTGGTTGTTTCACGGCGATTCCATCGGCAATGGTATTGACACCAAATACAACTTTTTCATTCTTTATCGCAGACAGCATCGATGGGTATCGTTTAGCTTCGACGCCGATAATTTTTATTTCTGGATTGATCGACCTGGCAGCTATCGCATTCCCTGCGATCAAACCACCACCTCCTATCGGGATAAACAGAGCCTCCAGCTTTGGTTGTGCAGCCAGCATCTCGAGGGCGATCGTGCCCTGCCCGGCAATGACATCTTCATCATCATAAGGATGCACCAGTATCAGATCGCGCTGTTCAGCTATCTGCATAGCAAAGCTGGTCGCTTCATCAAGACTGTCGCCATACAGCACAACCTCTGCACCATAAGAGCGTGTATGTTTTACTTTTACATTGGGGGTAAATCTCGGCATGACGATGACTGCAGGAATCTCCAGTCGTTGCGCATGAAACGCAACCGCCTGCGCGTGGTTACCTGCAGACATGGCAATGACACCTCTGCTACGTTCCTGTTCAGACAATGACAGTAGCTTGTTGAGCGCACCGCGCTCCTTAAAAGAAGCGGTAAACTGCAGGTTTTCCAGTTTAAGATAAACATCCGCGCCGCTGAGTTTCGACAGCGTGCGTGAATGTGCCAATGGCGTATCTTCGACATCGCCCTGGATCTGCATGGCTGCCTGTTTTATATCGTCCAGGGTAACAGACATGATCACCTCTTTAATCCAGCCCGGCCGTTTCAGCGATCTTATCAGACATCTGTTCACGCATTTTGATTTCCTGCAACATTACTGAGGTTATCCTGTTTTATATACATAACGCATTAACCATACAGGTTATTATCTAAATTTAGAAAAGTGATTTACATCGATACTTCACTCGGTGCTCATTGTGTTTTTCAGCTCGTTGGACAGGAGGTTGCGATAAAGCTTCTCCTCTATACTCTTTGCAGACCAAAGCCCCATGCTTTCAAGGTAGGGCCTCTGCACTTCTGGTATGGTCAGAGTAAACATAGCTTTTAACAGCATCTTGAACATAAGCTTTTTAGAATATGATTTACGCTTCAGCGATTTCAATGCCTTCCCTACCACCTGTTCTTTTTCGGTAAAATCCGTACCAAATGGGAAGCGAGGAAAAAATCCCTTGCTTACGAAAGGTGCAAGTTTTTTTATGATCACTTCCGGGTAATTATCTCGGAACTGCCCGGGTATTTGATAATCATCTCGCAACTTGCCTGCTTTTTTCGCTTGCTGCATTAGTTCTGCCTGGAAACGGCTGTCAGTGATCTTGAGTAACTCTTCAATAATCTCGGAATCGGTCTTACCCCTGAGATCTGCAATACCGTATTCCGTTACCACAATATCCCGCAGATGACGAGGAATAGTAGAGTGAGCATAGTTCCAGACAATGTTTGAAGTCACCTTATCTCCCTGCTCCCTAGTAGAACGAAGGTTTATAAGTGATCGCCCATCAGGCAATTCGTGAGCCATAGCCACGAAATTGTATTGACCACCTACACCACTCACTACCCGTCCGTCTTCAAGACCGTCTGACACAACATGTCCAGAGAGAGTAACTCTCATACAGGTATTTATAAAACGTGCATTTTTACGCTGCAGACGGTCGATCTCTTCATGACCATAAAGGTGGTTAATGCGGCGGACACTGCGCATATTAAAAAGCCTTCTTTCCTGTTCAGGCATTGCTTTCAATTTTTTATAGAAACTCTGCGGCCCAAGAAAGAACCCGCCATGTACCACTGCCCCGTCTTTTAAATAATCTCCCAGGCAATGTTCCAATATCTGTTGTTTGTTATCTTCCTGGGTAAAATCTGCCCTGATCTTCAGCCCATCTGGTGTCACGATATCACCGTCATCATATTGGAGCCCTTGCTGAAAAACGCCGAACTTCACAAGATAGTTAAAATCCTCCTGTGAAAGGTACATATGTACGGCTTTACGCTGAAGTAGTAATTCAAGAGTCTCAGGCTTTACCTCATGGCTGATCAATTTCTCGTTGAGCATTCGCTGCAACGGCAGATCATCATAGACCAGGCGCTTCAGGATACCTGACTCATACAGGTGCAGAAATCCATCCACCACCATTTCACTTGCACCAAAAAGCCCTTTGTCAAAAGTACCTGTTGCGCCAATCTTATCAACCACTTCACCAAACTTTTCTTCAAGCTCCAGCGCCTGCAGAACCTGCTGGTAACTCTGATTATCTTTCTGCCTGAGAATTAAAGCGTTGAAGAAAGCGTCACCCATCGCGCCAATACCGACCTGTAATTCACCATCATCCCTGATAAGAGTTGAGAGATACAAACCAACGATGTGCTCCCGTTCTGGTATCGAGAGCTTGGGTGCACCAAAGACCTGATAGTGATATTCAGGATTATCCAGAACATAGTGGAAATTGTCGGCCTCTATTTCAGCATCACCGTACATATAGGGAAGGTTTTGATTAAACTGGCCGACAACGGCATAAGGCACCTCTTCCTGCGCCTCACGCTGTTTCATCATCTCGATCAAATCCAGTGCAACATCAGGGTTTCCACTCAGACTTATCTTTGTCGATTCTGCTGTCTCAGGCGGGCTGATCAACTGAGCGATAACATTTGCGCCTTTATCCATCAGGTCGCGGACAGCGTGCGTATAATTACAGCTTATGTAATCTTGCTGTACTTTCTGGTTATGTAGAAACTTCCCTGGTGGAAAGTAAAACTCGATTACACGAACGTTATCTGGCAGATCATTGTTAACACGGTCCAGTTCATAATCCAGATCCGGATAATCTCCGAAGACCCTGTCTACAAAGAGAGCCAGAAAACGTTTTTCAAGAAGGCTTTTACCTTTAGGACGCTCGAGAGTCAATGCTGTCATGATATTCAGCTTTATGGAGGCGTCCGCTTTTGCCCGCCGGTAAAAAGCATTAATCACATGATTTGCCTTCCCTATGGCGAGAGGTGTTGCAAGATTGATACTGCTACCCACCTTCGCGATCACCTCGTCAACAATATGATCTGCATCCTGCATCAATCTGTAACTATTTTTATTCATAAGACTTGAAACCTTATAAGAGTGCTAGGAGACAACCTTATCCCAGTAAGCATCGACGCGTGCCTGGATCTCGGCGATGCCTGCCTCATCGCGCTGAGGCTGAAACAGGTGTTTGAAACGCCCCTGCAACTTTAGATATTCTTCTACCGGTGTACGTTTACCGGTCTTATCTTTTTTAGGGATCTTGGTATGCACGACTTTACCATCGATATACTCCTTCAGCGGCCAGACACCCGTCTGCACCGCCAGCCGACCTATCTCCACGCTCAGTTTTGGGTCGTAGTCCCAGCCTGTTGGACAGGGTGACAGTGATATCAGCATGCGCGGGCCTTTCATCGAGCGCAGCTTCTCGATCTTCCTCGCCAGGTCGAGCGGCTCGGCACCGATGATGGTGGCAACATAGGCAGGCCGGTGAGCTGCCCAGATAGAGAACAGGTCTTTTTTGAAGCCGGGATAACCGTGCGAGGTCTTGCTGGTCGAGGTGATAGCGGCATGCGGCGTCGCTGCTGAATATTGCTGTCCTGTATTGCCATAACCCTCATTGTCATAACACAGGTAGATAAAATTCAGGTTGCGGTCCATCGCGCCCGAGGTTGCCGACAGCCCCATGCCATAAGCCGAACCATCACCGGTGACCACCACCACTTCCATATCGTCATCTGCCGACAGCAGTTTCTTCTGCAGACGGATATCCATGGCATCACGCACACCCTGGGCACCGGCAGGTGCCGAGGCCATAGCGGTATAAAGAAAGCCGCCGCGGAAAGGGGTAAACGGGTACACCGATAACAGTGTCATGCAGCCAGCGGCATTGACGAACACGGTTTTGTCGCCGAGGATGTCGTACATGTTATGCAGCGCTTCCAGGCCGCCGCAGCCAGCACACATCGGTGTACCCGTGCCCAGTAGATGAGACGAAGGCATATCCTTCATACGATGGATGTGGACCACTGATTCATTCGTCATTATACCGGCCTCACTTTTTGCTTCGCTTGTTATTAATCTCTAAGTGTTCAACCTGCGCGATGGCCTGCAGGTTGCGTATCTCGGTCAATTCATCCTGCGTATACAGCAGCCGCGGCTCAAGCATTTTACCCTTATCACAGGCCTGCTTGAGTTCATCGACCATTTCGAAAAATTCCTGCTGGCTGATATCGCGGCCGCCGAGACCACCGATATAACTGGCCAGCACGGCAGGTGCGTCATTCATGCCGAACAACGCAGTGGCAACTTCGCTGTGCAGCACACCGCCCATACCCATAGATAGGTTCTGATCGATCACTGCCACTGCTCGGCGACCGCTCAACAACTGCCTGATCTTTTCTTTTGGGAACGGTCGCAGCAGTCTGATACGTGCCAGCCCGACTTTCCAGCCGGCGCTGCGCAGGCTATCGACTGCATCACGCGCCTTGCTGGCAAACGAACCCATCATCACAAACACATATTCGGCATCATCCATCTGGTAACTTTCGATGATGTCGTGGCGGCGGCCGAAGGTATCGGCGAACTCATCGGCGATCTCATCGTATACCGACAGTACACGCTGCAGCGCCAGGTGCGCCTCGTAACGAAAATAGGAATATGGCCCGCCGCCCAGTACCGCCATCGCCTGGCTTAACGGCGCGCCGCTCTTGAACTGTATATTCTCCGGATCAAACGCACCGACAAAAGCGGCCGCTTTTTCAGCATCCGGCAGATTGACCGGTTCGCGGGTAAAGGAGAGATAGAAACCGTCCTGGTTGACGATTGCCGGCAGGCGTACATGTTTATGTTCCGCCAGCCGGTAGGCCATCAATACGCTGTCGGTGATCTCCTGGCAGCTGGCGCAGTGAAGCTGCAGAAAACCGCTGTCACGTGCAGCCAGGATATCGTTGTGGTCAGATTCAAGCGTGATCGGTGATGCCAGTCCGCGTGAGACATTCACCATGACAAACGGTGCACGCCACCCGGCTACGGTATAAACCATCTCCATGCCGTAGAGCAGCCCCTGGCTGGAGGTCGCGGTAAAAACCCGAACGCCGGTCGCGGCGGCACTGCCGGCGGCGGTAATCATGGAATGCTCAGACTACAGCGTTATCATCCGTGCGTCCATCTCACCGCTGTCGATCCACAGCGACAGGTCCTCGATGATCTCGGTCTGTGGTGTGATGGGAAACGCCGGCACATAATCCGCCCTGGCGAGACGAGCTCCCCAGGCCGCTGCACTGTTACCGGTTAATAGTCTGCGCGTCATGAGTCCGCTCCTGTCATCTGCTTTTGTTTTGCCACATGCTCCGCTATCGATTCGATCGCCTGCGGCGGACACTGGGCAACGCAGACTAGGCAACCCTTGCAGTGCTCGTAATCGATTTCCGGCAGCTTCTCACTGCTGACATTGATAGCGCCATCAGGACAGTAGGTGCTGCACACCCACCAGCAACCGCTGCATTTTTCATAATCGATCACTGGTCGCATGGTTCGCCATAAGCCAGTACGCACCTTGACGCTGGTGGCGCCAGCATGGATGGCCGGTGCGGAAATTTCAGCATCGTCAAACGGCAGTTCGATCCATTCCGGTTTTCTATAATCTTCGGCTGAAGGCAGCGCGCTCTCCCTGACCGCGCCCTGGTGAGAGCTCATGGTGTCGAAAGCTGACAGGGCAATAGCCATGTTCTTATTGACGATGACATCGCCCAGGTGCTGTAGCTCTTCACTCAAGGCCTCGGAGAAAATATCACGCGAGATGACACCGGTTAACGCTGCCGAAGCAGCAGCGCAGCTGCTACCGATATAAGGCAGTTCGGCGCGATCTTCAACCTCTTCTGCCACAGGCAGGATCAGGATCGTTGCTTTCGTGTTGAGGCGTTCAGACCAGGTGTTTGCAGATTCATGGCTGTTGATCAACAGTACGCTATATTCATCAATACCCTGTAGAACACCGGCAGCTGGCATACCGACCAGGGTATCGTCCGACACCACGACCAGGTCCGGATGACTTATGATACCGCGTTCATTGACCGGTGAGCTGTCGGCCCTGACATAGGCAAAGATAGGCGCGCCGCGGCGTTCGGCACCATAACGCGGTGCGTCCTGCACCTCGTAACCCGACTTGAAAAAAGCGGTACCAAGAATCCGGCTCGCAGTCTTCATGCCCTGTCCGCCGCGACCATGAAAACGTATGCGATACATGCTTTACGCCAACCTTAAAAAAGATTCCAGCGACAGAAGCTCATCGCCCGGTCGATACGTTTACGCGCCATCGCCATGGCCGCTTCCCTGGGCAGTATCTGCTCGTCTTTTGCCGTCTGTAAAACCTCGATGGTATTACGCCGCAGTTTTTCTTCGATAGTCGCCATCGCCGCAGACTGGCTTGCACCCTGGTACTCCATGGCTGCACAGATAACACCGCCGGCATTGGCGATAAAGTCCGGCACACAGATGATACCCCTCTCGCTCAATTTTTTTTCTGCCCCGTGGGTGACAGGAATGTTGGCGCCCTCTACTACCAGCCGGGTATTCAGCCGATGCACATTGTCTTCATTGATGACATCAGGACGCGCTGCAGGTATCCAGATATCACATTCGATATCGATGAGATCTTCACGGCCGCGCTTGTCACCATCCTCGTATTCGGTAACGCTTTTACCTTCTGCTTTGATGGCATTCAGCGTTTCGACATCGAGGCCATCCGCATTATAGATAGTGCCGCGTGAATCAGAGACTGCGACGATGACCGCGCCCTGCTGACTCAGAAAACGACTGACATGCTTACCCACTGCGCCGAATCCCTGTACCGCGATGCGTGCACCGCTGATAGTGAAGTCACAGAACTTGAGCGTCTCATCAACTACATGACTTAGGCCCCAGCCGGTGGCGCCGATCTCATCGAGCGGAATGCCTCCGACTTCCCGCGGCAACCCGACTACCCGGTTAATCTCGTCTTTGACCCATGCCATGCATTCCTCGTTGGTACCCATGTCCGGGGCAAAGATATACTGCTCGACTTCCTGCAGGGCACAGGCAAAACCGCGAATCAGGGTTTCCTTCTGTGCTGCCGGCATCCTTGGGTCACCGATAAGAATCGCTTTACCGCCGCCATGCGGCAAACCGGCAGCGGCGTTCTTGAACGTCATGGCTCGCGCCAGCCGGGCACACTCTGCGGTTGTTACATCCGTTGCCATACGCACGCCGCCGATGGATGGCCCCTTCGCCACGTTGTCTACCACCAGCACGCCTTTGAGCCCGAGAGACGGCTCATGTACATGTATAACCTTTAATGGACCAAGTTCATCTGCAAAAGAAAAAATATCATCCATAGAAACTCCAGCCAATATAATGCAAATATCAACGACTCGATTATAACTATCTCAAGTCAATACATTTTCATCATATATGGGGACAACTTGTGTTGACCCTGGTCAAACTTGTTAAATAATACCCCATGCGCCAGAGATCTTGCACCTACAGGTTTATTGCAGGAAACCAGCAAGATTGGCGCAGTGTAAACAAAAGCACTGCAGCCTGGACACAAACTAAAACGGCGCCTATGGCGCCGTTAATTCATTAACTCAATGTCTCCATTAACCCTGTCTAGATTTCAGCAGCATCTTCATTGAGCGACATCTTGCTCAGCATGATGACTGCCTGTGTGCGGTTCGAGATACCTAACTTTCTGAAGATGGCGGTAATGTGCGCCTTGATGGTCGCCTCGGTGATACCCAGTTCATAGCCGATCTGCTTGTTCAGCCAGCCTTCACGCAGGTAGCACAACACGCGGTACTGCTGCGGCGTCAGCGTGGCAATCTTGGCAGCGAGATCTTTCTCTTCACTGTCGATCGGTGTCAGGTTGTTGCGAAATTCATCGGGAACCCAGCGTTCGCCATCGAGCATGTGATGGATCGCCTGGTGGATAACCTGCGGTGAACAGGATTTGGGGATGTAGCCACTGGCACCATGCCCCATGGCACGGTTGATGGTATCCGGGTCCTCATCGGCGGAGATGATAGCGACCGGGATACTGGGAAACTTCTCACGCACCATAATCAGGCCGAACAGGTCCTGACTGCCCGGCATGTGCAGATCCAGCAGCAGCAGGTCGGTCTCATCATTTTTTTCCAGCTCACGGATGGTACTGTCCAGATCCATCGACTGCTCGACGATGGAATCCGGATAGTGCTGTTTAATAACTTCCAGGATGGCGTTACGAAACAGCGGGTGATCATCCGCTACGTGGAAGTGATACATCTCGTCACTCTCTTTTGGTAAAAGCCTATCATAGCTTTTCCCTTACGCTTAATCTATTGCCGTGTATCGAAATTTCGGTACGAAATATACATCCACCCGAACACAAACAATAGTAATCAAGCCATGTCCGGAGCATCAGGTCCGGCAATTCAGCACCACCGAGCCCGAGATATATAGTTACTTGTTCAGACGATTCTCGATCAGTTCGTCCACCACGCCCGGCTCAGCCAGTGTCGAGGTATCACCGAGGTTATCGAAGTCGTTATGCGCGATCTTGCGCAGGATGCGCCGCATGATCTTGCCCGAACGCGTCTTCGGCAGCCCTGTGGTCCACTGTACCAGGTCCGGTGTTGCGATCGGACCCAGCACCTGCCTGACATGCGCACGCAGCTCTGCAGTAAGCTCGTCGTTGACCTCACTGCCGGATACAGCTGATACATAAACGTAGATCGCCTCACCCTTGATATCATGCGGGAAGCCGACCACGGCGGCTTCGGCAACGACTGCGTGTGATACCAGTGCACTCTCGATCTCGGCGGTACCCAGGCGGTGGCCCGACACGTTCAGCACGTCATCGACACGACCGGTGATCCAGTAGTAACCATCCTCGTCACGACGCGCGCCGTCGCCGGTAAAGTACATACCCTCATGAGTGCTGAAATAGGTTTCGATATAACGCTTGTGGTCGCCCCAGATGGTACGCGCCTGGCCCGGCCAGCTGTCGAGCACCACCAGGTGACCGCTGTTCTCACCTTCGAGCAGGTCACTGTTCTGATCGACCAGTGCCGGCTGGATACCGAAGAACGGTGTTGACGCCGAACCCGGTTTCAGCTCAGTCGCACCAGGAAGCGGCGTAATCATGTGGCCACCGGTCTCGGTCTGCCACCAGGTATCGACGATCGGGCACTGGCCGTTGCCGAATTCGTCGTGATACCAGCGCCAAACTTCCGGATTGATCGGCTCGCCGACCGACCCCATGATGCGCAGCGTCGAACGTTTGCTGCTGCCCACCGCCGTTGCACTGTCTGCCATCAGCAGGCGGATCGCTGTAGGCGCGGTATAGAATAATGTCACGCCGTGTTTGTCGATAACTTCACCGAAGCGGCCGAGGCTTGGGAAAGTCGGCACCCCTTCGAACATCAGCGTGGTCGCACCTGCTGCCAGCGGGCCGTAGACGATGTAACTGTGGCCGGTGATCCAGCCGACATCTGCAGTACACCAGTAGACGTCGCCATCCTGGTAATCGAATACGTATTTGAATGTAGCGGCCGAGTACAGCAGGTAGCCGGCACTGGTATGCTGCAGACCTTTTGGCTTACCGGTAGAACCCGAGGTGTAGAGGATGAACAGCGGGTGCTCAGCCGGGAATGATTTCGCTTCGTGGTTATCGCTTACTTCTGCCGTCGCCTCGTCATACCAGACATCACGGCCATCGGCCCAGTTGATATCACCGCCGCCGCATTTGACGACCAGCACTTTTTCGACACCGTCGGTGCCGTCGAAAGTGAGCGCCTCATCGACACTCTTCTTCAGCGGGATAAGCTTCTTGCCGCGCTTGCCGGTATCGGCGGTTATGACCATCCTGGCGCCACAGTCTACGATCCTGTCGGCCAGCGCGTTGGCAGAGAAACCACCGAATACCACCGAGTGGATCGCGCCGATACGGGCACAGGCCAGCATCGCATAGGCTGCTTCCGGCACCATCGGCATGTAGAGCATGACACGGTCACCCTCGCCGACGCCCATGGCTTCGAGCGCATTTGCCAGCTTACAGATTTCAGCATGCAGTTCTTTGAATGTGATGTGACGGCTCTCTTCAGGATCATCGCCTTCGAAGATGATCGCTGTCTGCTCAGCTTTAGTTTTCAGGTGGCGGTCGACACAGTTGACGCAGACGTTGAGTTCGCCGTCCTCGAACCAGCGGATGTGCAGATCATCTTTTTCGAATGACACATCTTTGACGGTCGAGAAGGGTTTCGTCCAGTCGAGCATGCCCGCCTGGTCCGCCCAGAACTCTTCATTATTATCGACAGACTGCTTGTACATCTTGTTGTACGCCTGCTTGTCGATTAAAAATTCGCGCGCAACATCCTTTTTGACCGGATAAACTGCGTTATCGGTTGAATCGCTATTACTCATTATGCTGTGACCTCAAGCCAGAAATTATTCCCAGAAAATATTCATACAAATATGCCGCAAGATACTCATCTTTTAGCTGACTGTTCACAATTAGACCATCGTCGAGATTGCTGCCGACTCGCTTACGACTTTAGTAGAACATAGACTAATATCTAATAGCATCAGCGCTCACTTAATAGGAACCTTTGCTCACCATAAAAAACGAGGAGTGGAGTCAATGACCCCAAAACACATAACATTAAAAACAACCATCGCAGCTGCACTGATGGCGACGCCACTGGCTGCATCCGCTGTCAGCTTCAAAGACAGCTCTGGCACCATCGATTTCTCTATTGGCGGTTTTGCAAAACTGAGTGCTATCTACTCAGACACTGACAGCGGCCCAATCACAAATACCCTTGGCCGTAACATCTACCTGCCGTCTGCTACCCCAGTCGGCAACGGCGACGACCAGCAGGTTCTCGACCTGACCGCGCGCGAATCACGCATCAACTTCAAAGCCAAAACTGAAAAAGACGGCCACAAGATCGGCATGACACTCGAGATCGATTTCCTCGGCACCTCAGATGGTAACGAAGTGGTCAGTAACAGCTACGCACCGCGTCTGCGTCACTTCTTCTTCACCTTCGACAACCACCTGTTTGGTCAAACATGGTCGACCTTCCAGGACGTTGGCGCACTGGCTGAGTCAGTCGACTTCCTGCCTGCACCTGAAGGTATCGTCTTCATCCGCCAGGCGCAGTACCGCTACACAGCAGGCGACCTCCAGATCGGTCTGGAGAATCCTGAAAACTGGATCGAAGGCAATTCTGACCGTGATGTAGGTGTCATGCCTGACATTACCGCTAACTACAAGATAAAAGGCGACTGGGGCCACATGCGTATCAACGGCCTGGTTCGTCAGCTCGTCGTCGATGAAGGCACTATCGATGAAACTGCAACCGGTTACGGTATCGGCCTCTCAGGCAAGATCAAGGTCGGTTCGACTGATGACATCCGTTTCTCAGCTACCTACGGTGACGGTATGGGCCGCTACACCGGTTTAGGTCTGGTTAAAGACGGCGTTCTCATCAACGACAAGATCGAAACAGTTTCGAATATCGCAGCTAACGCTTCTTTCCGTCACGTATGGAATGCCAAGTCCAGCTCTAACATCATCTACAGTTTGTCTGATATCGATAACCCGGATGGTTCACCTGGCACGCTGAACAAGAGCGCATCAAGCCTTACCGTCAACTACCTTTACCGTCCGATCAAGAACGTGACATACGGTATCATGCTGATGGTTGCTGATCGTGAACTGGAAAACGGTGACGATGGCAAGATGAACCGTGTTCAGGCGAGTGCGAAATACGCTTTCTAAGCCAGCTAAATAATCTGGCCGAACCATATCAATAAATACTTAAATTTATATAGCTGGATTTACAAAACCAGCTTTATAAAGACTTTATGGGGTCAGTTCTTACAAAGACCTGGCCCCATACCTGGTGATGAGCAAACCTCGGCTTAACGGAAAAGAAATTCCGGCAATGAGGTTGTAACCCAAAAGGTTATAGATTCAAGATCATGCACTCCACTTGAGCGGGAGCCGGCAGATGCCGGTTCCCGTTTTTTTTGCCCTGCTGTTTCTTTGCAGATATTAAAATATCTGGCAGTGATGAAAACTAGCGTGCGATTTCTTTAGGCCGGATGATGCTTAGCAGCCTGGCCTTACCCGGACGCTTAAGCGCATCGAGTGAGTCCAGCTGAAAATGGGCAACGGCACAGGTCGTCATCAGTTTGCCGTTATCGGTATAGCCGGGATCAGTGTCTGAAAGATAATGGACGATCTCATCCATACCGGGGTTGTGCGCGACCAGCATCAGGCATCCATCTTCTTTCGCATAGAGTTGAATCGCTTCGAGCAATGTCTGTAACCCGGCGAGATATAACTCCCTATCGATCGTCATTTCATCTCTGACCATCGGCAAGCTTTCCAGCACCAGGTTCGCGGTATCCTGTGCACGCCTTGCTACAGAAGTCACCGCCCTGTCGGGACTGATATTCGACTGCTTCAGGTATTGCCCCATGCGCTCGGCATCACCACTGCCCCGCTTATTCAGAGGACGCTCGATATCGGCAACATGACTATGCCAGTCAGATTTGGCATGACGCATCAATAATATTTCATACATGGTTCCACCTCGTCAGGGACGGCTATAGAACATGGGTTTGCCAGTGGGAAGGACTTATAGAATAGCCACAGCAAAGACTATTAGCCAGGAATATCAGGCAATGAAAATCAAGTCTGAATCATGCGGTCATAATAACGCAGACGATACAGCAGCCGATGATGGTTGTCATCATCTTCGAAGGCACTGCGGTTATGCAGCACGTTGTTACAGATGAGTCCCTGGCCGGATTGTAGTGTCCCCCTGTATATATAGGGCGAATCCGAGTTCAGGAAGTCTTCCAGCAGTTTCACTGCCTGCTGCACATAGGCATTCTGTCTCCATATGATATTACGTTTACGTGCGGTATAACGCATATGCAGCTGACCATCCGGTCTGACGGTAAACACCGGGCCATGTCGGTCGGGACGGATGACGCTACCATCCTTGTCGATATTGGCAGGTATGGTCATCACATCCGGCTCCATCAGTACTCGCACATATTCCGGGTTCGCCTGACGCAGACGGATATAAGCCATCTCGTGATCAAGCAATGCGTTACTCCCGCCGCTGGCAGCCGGGGATACGCAGTGCAGCAGGAGAGAACGGATCTGCTTATCCAGCGAATTGTAATAACCGTCGGTATGCCAGCTGATCTTGCGGTTGGTATAGGGGATATAGTCGCCTCGCCATTCGTCGCCGACGACTCTGAGGGCAGTAATACCATCATCAGCACCCATGTTGTCATCGAGCTGCTTCAGACCAAACTGCTCGGCTAATGCCAGCGGAATGTTCTTGTCCGGGTCATCACCGGTGTTGCCGGCATAGACAGCCATATTGGTCTTGCGGCACAGATCACGGATGACTTTAAACTCAGCCACGCTCAGGTCCCTGGGATCATTCACCTCGACGGTGATATCATCCAGGCTCTGAGGGTAGTCATCCAGTTTATTCTCCACCCAGGCATGATAGGCCGTCTCATTATCGAGATCGAAGGGGCTGCCGAGTTTAAATTTTTCTCCCAGTTCATCTGGCGTCTGCGCTGGTTTCATCTATCATCTCGCAAAATTGTCTAGCCGAAAACTTAGCCGGTCATTCATCATTCAGACACAAGGTAGCATTTTGCCTTTAGACAGAAACTGTCAACATGACCGATATCAATATTCTGTTAGTTAACAAGCAACAAGCCTCTGTTTTTTATAAGATATTTGACAGCAGCTCGATGGCGATAAATGCGGCCGTGGTGAGAAACCCAAGCTTTGGCAGCCAGCTCCAGTAAACACTGACACCTTCAGGAGAAGGTTCCCGCCGCTTGACCCTCACCAGTGAAAGGTTGACCAGTGCGAATACGGTCAGCACCAGGTAACTGGTCATTTCAGCCAGCGATACCATCGACAGCACCAGTGCGAATAACAGGATGGCCGCTGATGTCAGCAAGGTACTGTTAATCGGCGTTCGCGTTAGCGGGTGGACAATGCCCAGCGGAGCCGGCAGCCAGCCCTTGTGTGACATACCGTAGAGGATACGCGAGGACATAATGATCTGCACCAGGCACCCATTGATCACGGCGAAGATTCCGATGATACTGATGATGACCGGCGCTCTCCCCGTCGCCTCTTCATAGACTACCGCAAGCGGCGCATCCGAAAGAGCCAGTTCAGCGGGTGGTAATACGCTGATCGCGACAAGGGCGACGATGCTGTAAAGCAGTGTCGACAGGACCACGCATAACAGGATCGCACGCGGCATATTCTTTTGCGGCTGTTTTACCTCTTCGGCAACCTTGACCATGTCTTCGAAGCCGATATAGGCATAGAAAGCCAGGAAGGCGCCGGACATCACACCCAGCAGCGAAAAATCAGACAACAGGGTACCCTGCCCTGCATCTCCCGCCCCCTGCTCTATCCGGGACAGTAATACCGGCACATTCTCTGTACCGACGAAGATAATGATCAGCAGCCCGATGATCTCGATCACCGTGAGTATAGCCGCCACCATCACCGACTGACTGATACCCCAGATGGCGAGCGCGGTTAGGACCAGTAGCATCAAGCTGATCGCCAGCCACGGCGAGATATCGAAAAACACCTGAACATAACCGGCAAAGCCATGTGCGATGGCCGCCGATGAAACGATACCGGTCAACGCGATGAGGATACCGACCACCACAGACAGGTTCTTGATACCGAAACCTTCGTAGATATAGACTGCCTCACCCGCACTGACCGGATAACGCGATGACATCTCTGCATAACTGAATGCCGAGATACCGGCGATGACGGAGGCGATAAAGAAAGACAACGGTGTGAAATAACCCGCTTCGCCGGCGACCTTACCTACTAATACGTAGATACCCGCACCGAGGATATTACCCAGCCCGTAGAATGTGATGAGCGCCAGTGACAGCTCACGCTTAAGCGTGACCTGGTTCGATGTCTGCTCGTTCGGCATCTCAAGAGCAACATCTTGAACTTCAGTAGATTTTTCGCGTCTCATCACGCAAAGTGTACCAAATCACCACAAAATCGAAGTGTATTTTTTGCACACGCTTTCTTATAAAATAAGGATTTATGCTTAAGAGCTTATACTTGCTATAGCTTTAACTGTTTTTCCCTTCATCCCCCTTACCCTCAGATCATCATGAACAAACCAGAACTCCTCTCGCCAGCAGGCCTGATCAAGAATATGCGATTCGCTTTTGCCTATGGCGCAGACGCGGTCTATGCCGGCCTGCCGCGTTACAGCCTGAGGGTGCGCAACAACGATTTCAAACTGCCCAACCTCGAAGCGGGCATCAACGAAGCGCACGCACTGGGCAAGAAGTTCTTCGTGGCAACGAACATCCTGCCGCACACGGCGAAGATACGCACCTTTATGGAAGACATGGAGCCGATCATCGATCTTAACCCCGACGCGCTGATCATGGCCGATCCCGGGCTCATCATGATGATCAAGGACAAGTGGCCGGACACGCCGATCCACCTGTCCGTACAGGCCAACACGCTGAACTCGCCCTCGGTGAAGTTCTGGCAATCGGTCGGCGTCGAACGCATCATCCTGTCACGCGAGCTGTCACTCGACGAGATCGCCGAGATCCGTGATGACTGCCCTGACGTCGAGCTTGAAGTATTCGTCCACGGCTCGCTGTGTATCGCCTACTCCGGCCGCTGCCTGTTATCCGGCTACTTCAACCACCGCGACCCCAACCAGGGCACCTGTACCAACTCCTGCCGCTGGAACTACAAGGTGAAGAACAACGACGTCGATCAGGGTATCGAGAACACCGGCGTATGGACACCGGATATGGAAGAAGGCATCAAGGTCGATGCGCCCCGCGTTGATACAACTATGGCCGACACTGACATCATCGCCTCGCAGCAGTACCTGATCGAAGAACAGGGCCGCCCCGGTGAATACATGCCGATCGAAGAAGACGAGCATGGCACCTATATCATGAACTCTCGTGACCTGCGCGCCATCGAGCACGTACACCGGCTGGTGGACATCGGTGTCGACTGCCTGAAGATCGAAGGCCGAACCAAGTCTTATTACTACACCGCACGAGCCACGCAGATATACCGCCAGGCGATCGATGATGCCGCCAGCGGCAAGAAGTTTGATCCGCAGCTGATGACCGAGCTGGAAAACCTGGCTCACCGCGGCTACACCGATGGTTTCTTCGAACGTCATGCACCGCAGGAGCTGCAGCGCTACCGTGACAGCAGCTCGCGCAGCCAGCGCCAGATCTATGCCGGTGAAGTACTGGACTTCGACAGGCAGGCAAAACGTATCCTGGTCGATATCAAGAACAAGATCAGCGTCGGTGACGAGATGGAGCTGCTGACAGCGAATGGCAACCACCAGTTCGTGCTCAAGACCATGGAAGACAGGCGCGGTAACAGCGTCGACTGTGCACCTGGCAGCGGACACCAGGTCTGGGTCGATGTCGACGAGAACATCGATGAAGTTAACCTTGGCCTGCTGTGCAAGACCTTAAGTGAAGAAGCCGCCCGTATCGATCTGAACTAGTATCGATCTGAATTAATATCGACCAAACGGCCATCACCAGCACCATCGGTCAGATGGACAGGGGATTCTCCCCGCAATTTCACCGCATCACGCAAGCTGGGCTATGATTAACAGGCTTGCATTAATAACGTAACGGTGGAAAACCATGAATAGTGCAGATGAAGTCATCATCAGTGGTATCCCGCTCGATGTACCATCAGACAACTATGAAGAATTCGATCAGGAGATCGACCCGGCAAAGCTGGGCGACAAACTGGTTCAGCACAATACCTTAAAGGGCACAGAGCGTGAGTTTCAGCCCTATTCAGACACGCATCTTCTGCTCAAGGTCAAAAACAAGAAAAAACAGCAGGACTACCGCGTCAATCTTGCCTGGTTATCAGCACAGCCCAGACGCAACAAGGTCGTCATCTGGAAATGGCTATACGCCGGGCTGGGCGCAGCCGCGTTGACGGGCCTGTTCATCTTTCTGGCGGTACAGGATATCCTGAAGCTGGAATACAGCGCCGTGGCAGGAACCGTTTCACTCACCACCAGCCTGATACTTATCCTGATATTCATCTACAAGCTGCAGGATGAGTTCATCTTCACCAGCAACTTCGGCAAGATCGACCTGTTCCTCATAGAGAATAAAAAACCATCGCAGCAAGAGTTCGACGGTTTCTTCATCAACCTGCAACAGGGCATCGAACGCGCGAAGAAGAATATCCCGGTCACCGACAGGCTGGTCGGTGAGCTGAAGATGTGTCGCCGTCTTCGCGATGAAGGCATCATCGATGATGACACCTACACCGTGGCAAGAACAGCCATCTTCAAACACAAGCAGTACCAGCTCTGATCATCATGATGCTGTCAGTCATCGGCTTCCTGTTTTCGACGCAAGCAAGCATAGACAGCTTAAAGCTTGCTGACGGTTTCAACATCTCGGTGTATGCCAGCGATGTTGTGAATGCACGCCAGATAGCGCTGGGTGACATTGGTACCGTGTTCGTCGGCAGCCGCAATGCAGGCAATGTTTATGCACTGGTTGACAAAGAAAAAGATACCGCCTGGGGACGGCCGGTCGATGTGCTCGAGATTCCTGAGGGCTCCCTGCTGATCTCAGATGATTATGCCGATATCATGTATCGCGTAAGCTACAGGCCGACGCAGAATACGAAAAAAATAATCTAAAGACCCACGCATGGCAAAGCAGATAAAAGGTTTAAAAAAACGTCCCGACCCGCTGGCGTTAAAACTGTTCCGCCTGGTATTCAAAGTCGGCGGCATCATCGCGCCGGCGGCGACCGGACGGTTTGCCTACAATGTCTGGCTCACGCCTCATCGCTTCAGCACACCGGACTCGGAAAAAACCGCAGAACAAAGCGCCCGTACCGGCCATCTGCAGATCAATGGTAAATCAGTGACCACTTACGAGTGGGGCCAGCCCGGCTCTACTGTATCCGCATCTACTGCTTCAGGATCTACTGTGTCCGCGCCTACCATATTGCTGGTGCACGGCTGGAGCGGTCGCGGCACCCAGTTGGCAGCGTTCATCCCGCCATTAATCGAAAGAGGCTTTCATGTCGTCAGCTTCGATGCGCCAGCGCACGGCAAGAGCACGGGCAAGCAGACTACCATGTACGAGATCTCCGGGACCATCGAAGCGATACAGGCTAAATACGGGAGATTCCACTCGGTCATCACGCATTCCTTTGGCGGCCCATGCCTCGCTGTAGCAATGAAACACGGGGTATCAGCGGGCCGCGTCGTCAACATCTGCCCACCCGCCCACACCAGGGACATCATCGACAAGTTCACCGGAATGCTGAGCATCAATGAAAACATCAAACAGCGATTGATCGCGCAGATGGAAGAAAACTTTGGCAAGGATGTCTGGCAGGATACCTCGATGCCGCTAAACATACGCAAGCTGGATATTCCCGCCCTGGTGATTCACGACACCGATGATATCGACGTGCCCATAGAGGAAGGACAGATTATTGCCGATGCATGGCAGGACGCCCGACTCATCAGTACCAGCGGTCTGGGGCACCGCAGGATTTTGCGAGATGCAAAAGTTGTCGATAAGACTGTAGAGTTCATCACCAGCTGACCTGTTATTTCTCCCTCTCTCAGATCTATTCTATAAGTGAGAAGGAACAACATATACACCCTTTACTCTAGCCCTTTCGATCTAGCCAACACGTAATCACTGCCAAATATGCAGGTAATTTTGCACTTCATCGGCCTTTTTCTACCGTTCATTCCCAATTTCCTGGATTATAAAGTAAATTAGAATATACTTATTCGCCAATGAGTTCTGAAGCAGATATCTTGCCTGCACGACTCACTTACCAGCACAGAAGTTTAACGCGCTGATAAGGCAAAATGTTTTAAACCTGAATTAAATGCCCACAAAAATTCAAACCTGCGGTGGCACTGACTCACACGTCAGACCTGTACTTGAACTTATTTTATTTAGGAGTAAAACAGCGTGTTTTCCAAATTTAGAATTCTAACCATCTCGTTAACCCTGGCATTCAGCAGCACTGCATTTGCAGACCTCGCAATCATCGGTCACCCTGATTCTGAAGTCGGTAATCTTGATACCCAGAAAGTGAAAAAACTGTTCCTTGGTGAGAGAAAATCATTCCCAAATGGTATGCACGCCACGCCGATGAATCACGTAAAAGGTAGCCCTGACCGTAAAGAATTCTTTGCCTCTGTACTCAACATGCCGGAATCACGCCACAACCGTCACTGGAAACGCAAGATATCGACCGGTTCAGGAAGCTCGCCAGAAGAGTTGAGTTCTTACACTGAGGTACTAAAATCAGTATCAAACACTCCAGGAAGCATCAGTTATATCGATGCCAGTCAGGTCGATGACTCTGTGAAAGTATTATTCACCATCAGCGATATCGAAGTTATCTAACAGATAATTTCCCAATAATTCCAGAGTGATCCGATCAAAGCAGTCCGTGCCATCAGGTACAGACTGCTTTATCGTTTCAGGCTCACAAGGAAGACTCCAGACATAAATTGTTCCAAACATGCTATATAAATGACTAAATAGTTAATAAATCTCTGCTCAATAGGGAGAAATAACGCATGTTTAATAAAATACGCACACTGATACATATCCTGGTCACCAGCATATTGCTGGCGGCGAGCACTGCAGTATTCGCCGATCTCGCGATCATCGTACACCCGGACTATCAGGGCGGTGAACTAGACCAGGAAATGGTGAGGCAAGTGTTTCTATACGAGACCAGATCATTCCCGAGTGGACATAAAGCGAAGCCGGCCAACCATGCTGACGGCAGTCCCGACAGAAAAGTATTCTTAGAATATGTTTTGAAGATGAGCGAGTCGCAGCATAAACGTTTCTGGTCACGAAAAAAGTCCAGCGGTAAAAAGCCACCCGTCGAACTGGATAGCAATGCCGCAGTACTGGAATGGATTTCAAATACACCACTAGGCATCACTTATATGAACAAGGATAGAGTTGATGACTCGGTGAAAGTCCTGTTAACCATCACCGTGTTTGATGATCTATGATTGATAATAGATGATCGACGATCATCTGATCGATAGTAAATATCAGCCAGTCAAAAAGCCGGAGCCAAAAAATTAAAAATTTGTCTCCGGCATTTTATTGCACATATATTATTTACTTATTGCTGCTTACTCGATGATGATATCTTTCACATAACTGGTAAAGCTTGATCCGGTATTATCGCCATCGGCCATCAGCCAGACAGCGACCACCTCCACCGCTTCGCCAAAACGGTAACTGGCCTGCTGCCAGCCTTCTTCGAACTCACCGTCGATCTTGCTTTCGAGCTTACTTTCGATATCCGCCGCTGACATCGCCACCATCGTCACCCGGCGGTTGTATGGATTGGGCCACTGCTCACCAGCAACATGTTTCGAGCCAGCGACAAGGTAGATCATGTTTTCAGATGGGTAATTGAGTAACGACTTCACCTGCCGCATCCACTTTGGCAGAAACGGATTATCTAACTCGTTATCTGCCTTAAGCAGCAAACCAACTTTGAATACTGCATCATCACCCATTTTCTGCTTTTCATGCGCAGCGTCATTCACTTCAGGCAGCTGTTCACTTCGCCACTTGAATGAAACCTGTTTCACCGGTTTGACCGACTCGAAGGCTTTCATCAGAAATGAAGCACTGCTATCGACCCGGGTCTTCAATACACGCGATTTGAATTCATACTGGTTTGCATTTATACGGCCGAACTGGATATGGGTGTAATTGCTTTCAAACAGGGAGAGGTCATCCGGTGCCGAAGCATCTGCAGCCAATAGCTGTGCAGGAAACATACATATCGCGAGAGCGAAGAAGTAGCAGGGTTTCATATGATCATTTTTTTGTTTCGGTCCGATGATATCAACTACTGACAGGCCTGACGCAATGTTGTTCAAAAATACAACAAAAAGGTGTCGCAGGGGTCAAATTTAAATCACCTCTGTGACCTTTAGCAGATTGTTGTTTGTAAGTAATACTATTTTCGATCACCACCATCAATATATATCGTTGTACTACTGCGCAGCAATCGGTCTTAATACCGTCAATTTCAACTGGTTCGACGAACCGATTATATGGAGCAACACGTTTATGTCACGATCCATCCCTTTCATGATTTCACTGGCACTGGTGGCCGCAACGACCTCGGCATGGGCGAACGAAGCAGAGATACGCAGTAACTGCGAGCACGAAATTCAGGCCTATGGTATCGTCGATGAGAACGAGTACAAGCTGGTCCTGCAGGACTGTATCGACAGTTACATGCAGGATATTCAAGATTCAGAACAGGGTGACACTGAAAACCAGCATGAAGCAGAACCTAACCAGTAACCAGCCGATGCTAATCTTTCATAACATCGATAGCCGTATTGACCAGCTTGCTAATGAGCGGCGCATTCTCGTTATCAGTCCTGTAGATAGCAAAAGCTGTTCGGGAGAAAACCGGTGCATCTTCAACCAGGTGTAAACGCCCTTCATCAACATATGGCTGTACTGTCGGCCCGGCGAGGTAGGCGTTTCCTCCCCTCGCGAAGAGGAAGTCGAGTGCGATCCGGTCGTGGCTGGTGTAAAGCATGGCGGAAGGTGCATTAGGATAAGCCCGGTTATAGCTGTTGGTGTAGCTTACGCCCCAGTCAACCATAATGTAGTTCTCTCCCACCGCCTGTTCTGCATCGAGCCCCTGCTGTGTCGACACCAGTACCAGGGGAATATCAGAGATGGCCTTCACGGTGATCATATCGTTGACCGGCGGATCGTAGACGAAAGCCAGGTCGATGGAACCATTGAGGGTGCGGCTATGCAGCACATCAGTGCCGTGTATCTGTGCCTGGATAGTCAGATTGCTGAACTCGCTGTATACACGATGCAACCAGTCCTGAAGCGTGATGTCCCACAGGCCTACCATACCACCGAGGACCAGCGACGTTCGGTTCTCGGTGCTGATTCCGATGTTCTGGCGTGCACTGTTCCAGGCTGAAGTGATGCTCTCGGCATAGAACAGCATCTGCTCTCCTGCCGCTGTCAGCTGGATATTGTTACGCTGACGGATGAACAGGCTCTTGCCGAGAGCATCCTCCAGCTGTTTGATACGTGCACTGACTGCCGACTGCGTGATACAGAGATTTTGAGCAGCCTGCCCGAAATGCCGGGTGCGGCTGACTTCGATGAAAGTACGAAAATCGTTGATATCCAAAGAACGTCACCTACACAAAGTTACCCACTGAAAGCCCCCTGAAAAACGGGATCTTGCTAACCGATTACACGACGAACTATCAATGAAGTATACCGATCGTGTCAATCGATTTTTTTCGCTTTACTGCCAGCGCATCTGACGATAAATAGACCTATTTAAACTGCATTACATAGGTGCGCATAGTGAGTGATTACCAGGAAGAGTTTGCAGATGATTACCTCGATGACGAAGTTGAGTCATTCGATGAACAGCCTGTTGCCAGACAGAAACCCGCATTACAGATGATAGAGACGTACCTGGAACAGCGTGAGCTGGATAAGATGCTGAAAGAGGATTTCGGCTTTGACTGAGCATGTAGACAAGCCGCTCAGTGTTATCGAAGCAGACAGGACGGACATCGACTGGCTGATCTCTTCATACCTGGGCGCGGCCTGTAGTGGCCACTTCGACTACGATATCGAAGATCGTGAAACGCTCAGGATGATAAGGGCGAACCTGCGCTCGATAGTGCTGCAGAAGAAGATGAAGGATTTCAGGCGCTTGACACAAACGATGATATTCGAGCGAGACGGTGTGCGAATCGGTGCATGTGTCATAGCGCAGATCATCGGACAGCCGACAGAGGTCGAACTGCATATCATGCTGGTGGATCCCGGTCAGCGTGGCAATGGTTACGGTAATATGATGCTCGACGAAGTCATCGGCCGCTGGCATGAGGCGTGTGACATCTACGTGCGCTGCTATGCCGTCTCCGTACAGATGATCCGTATGCTTGAGCGTCGTAATTTCATCTCAACGACCACTTTCGACGACACATCCACTCTCTATCTCTTGCGTCGTTCCCCGCTCACATGGCAGGTAGAAGCCATGGCGAGTTATTACCTGGCAAGCTGTGCCTGAACTCTCGGTAAAGGTGACGAAGGAATTCACATATTCCCTCCGTCATCTTTAACCCCTTTAATCATTTAAAACACTTGTCTATTCAAACAGGGCCTGTTCCATCTCAAGATAAATAAAGTTGGCATTGGCCTTGTGATTTTCTTCATACAGGTAAGCGCCTTGCCAGTCACTAAACTCAACGTCCCGTACGGCATCATAAATTCCCACACCCTCATCAACGGCCTCTGCCATAGCATCACGCAGGCGTTGTACATAATCGCGGGTTTTGCTCACCATGGGGAAAGGCGCTGTCTGTGCGCTGCCATGCCCCGGCACCATCAGCTTCGCCGTAGAAAAATTATCTTGCAGCCAGTCCAGGGCGAGGATGATCTGTTTGCTATGGCCATCACCGAGGAAAGTAGTACGCTGGTTAAACGCCAGGTCCGATATCCAGACCACGTCCTGCTTTCGCTGATGGACGACGAGGTCGCCATGGGAATGATGCTTGCCGGTATTGTAGATATCAAACACGGCATCACCCAGTTCTATGCGTAAACTGCTAAAGGTTTCAGCATCGATGTAGTTATCTGCCGCCACGGGTTTGAAACCCTGCATATCCTGCGGCAACACGTCGCGGCGGTATTCGACAGAGCTATCCAGCGTCTCTGACAGGTTGTACTGGTTAGTGCCCTTGTGCGCAATGACTGTCACCCCATCGATGCCGGCAAAGGCTGCAGCGCCATAGGAATGATCAGGATGATTATGCGTGACGATCAGGTAGCGGATCGGTTTATCGGTAAGCGAGCGTATGGTGGCAATAACACGGCTCCCCAGCATCGGCGTGCCGAGAGTATCGATCACCACCACGCCTTCGCTGGTCACGATGAATCCCGCGTTACCGTTAAAACCGCGATTATCCTTGTCCAGTATCGAGATACTGCCAAGGAACATATAAGTATCACTGGCGATCCTGTATACAGGTAAAGGCGTGTCAGCTGAAGCTTTCGGATCGATTTTTATGCTCGGTACCTGGTCACTATTGATCACGTTATCAGGCAGTCCCCAGTCAGCAGGTAGGTATTGAGGGTTGGCAACCTGCCCATACTGCTGAGACCAGGCCGGGGAGGCCAGTAATGGCAGGTGCAATAGGAGCACTGACAATAAAACGTACTTCAGCAAATTAAATATTCCAGCAACAGGCATGATTCATCCTCATAGACCTTTTCTCTAAAGTTTAATGACGGCCAAAAGAATATAACCATATAAACAAAGGGGACGCTCATGCTAAGCGTTTTTTGAACAGGAATCGATTAAGATAGCCTGCCACCATAATAATATACGACATTACCGGAACCTTTATTTGAAGCTGTCTGTCTACGTCTGAACAATTTCCTGAAATGTGAGACCTTCATTGAAATCGACTTCGCTGATATCTAGTTCGCTTGCGACTGTATTGCTGCTGTTATTACTGTCATCCTCTGCCAGAGCAGGCGGTATCACTGAACCCGCATACGGACTCTGGGGTGTTGGTGTTGTCAATCGAGATCTGAACTACAAGGGCATCGAAAGTGATACTGGTATTGCGCCATTTATTTTCGGTGGCTACGGGCCGGTATTCATCGAAGCAAACCGGGCCGGCTATTCCTTCTACCGTGATGGAACATTTTTTGCCTCTGTTGCTGCTCAACTCCGCACTCATCAATATAGAGATGCAGATGCTAACCCTGACTTCGCCAGCCTCGGTGACAGGGATCGGGCATTTGAAGTGGGCGCCCAGGTTGGTGCTCGCTTAGGTGGCGGCTTTATTACACGGCTTGCCCTGATGCAGGATATCTCAGGTGCGCATGAAAGCCACGAGTGGGACCTGCAGCTCTATCGGCGTGATTCTATCGGGCCTGTCCATTTACTGTCCGCGATAGGTGTTCAGTACCAGGCTCAACAGCTGGTTAATTACTATTACGGTACACCAAGTTATATTCCTGACGGCGCATTCGGCGCTGAAATCGAGTTAATTGCCACCTACCCCATCGGCGACTGGGGACTCTTCGCCGGAACACGCTCATATTTTTATGACAACGAGGTAAGTGACAGCCCTCTAGCTGATAGTAACCGAATCATTCAGTTGTTTGGCGGTGTAGGTTACTACTTTTAAACAGTATAAAACTGGAGCGCTCACTTTATAATAAGCACATAATAAGGATCAGAGTCGTTTGATTTAAGATAATCATCATATCTCCAGCGACTCTGATCCTTTTATTCTGCTTTTTTTAACACTGGCTCGTCACCTTTACTTATGACAGTGCTCTGGTCAAAAATCATCGAAGGCAAAAAGTACCAAGTGCGGGCAGCCGGTAAAACACGCCGACTGTATACCGATGGCGTGTTCCACAGCCAGTATCACCCTGACCGCCTGTACGCAGGCAGCATTTGGGACCTGCTCATGCTACCCGCATTATTCTATGAGCCCGGGCAACTCAAACGCATACTGGTACTGGGTGTCGGTGGAGGCTCAGTCATACATCTATTGCGGCACTATGCACAACCGGAAGTGATCGATGCCATCGATCTCAACCCTGTACATCTGCAAATCGCGCGGCGCTTCTTCGATGTAACCTCATCAGTCGCCAACCTGGTTGAGGCTGACGGCGTCGAGTGGTTAAACAACTATAATGGCCCGCTTTATGACATGATTATCGATGACATGTTTGGCGAAGAGAATGGCGAACCTGCAAGAGCCGTTGATCTTGATCATCGATGGATAGCTACGTTAAGAAAAAAACTTAGCAAAAATGGAGTACTGGTGCTAAACACACTCAACAGCAAGAACTTAAGGCAGGCCGCCTGTTTCACCAACCGTCAGTTAAGCAGGAGTTTTAAAAGTGCATACCAGCTGCAAGACCCCGATTACTACAATGCGATCGGGGCAGTATTCAGGCAGCCAGTGAATGCCCGATACTTTCACAAAAAGTTAAAAGAATTCCAGAACAGGAGTCAGCATGATATTCGTATCAGGCGAATCAAATGACAGATTCGTTTACTGACGGAATCTGGTTATCATTAGCACCCCGGACTATCGAACTTAACAACCATATAATAAAAACAGCATGCATACCGACAGAAAAGACCTCATCTGCAAACTGCTGAAAGGCATCGAAAGCGGCGACCCTGAATCGGTCACCGTGGTCAACGAAGACAAGTACATCCAGCATAACCCGCAGACACATGAAGGCAGTGAAGGACTGGCTGTCCTGTTCAAGCGACTTGCCGAAACCAATCCTCATGTGAACATCGTACGCATCTTCGAGGATGATGATTACGTCTTCGCCCATACCGAATACAGCTTCTATACACACAGCAGCGATACACGCAACATCGGCTTCGAGATATTTCGCTTCGAAGGTGATCAGGCCGTCGAACACTGGGACAACATCCAGCAAAGACAGGGGCCGAATCCTGCCGGTCACTCCATGGTCGATGGCGAAACAGAGATAAAAGAACTGGAGAAAACCGAGAGCAACCGCGAGATCATCCGCTCATTCGTAGACGACATCCTGATAAAGCGTGATGCTGAAAAAATCTATGACTACATCAAATGGAACCACTACGTCGAACATAACCCGCATAGCAGCGACGGCCTGGAGGCGTTGATCAAGGTCGTGTCACCTGCCAGCATCGATGCGCAAGACAGCATCGTCTACGAGAAGTGTCATCGTATACTGGCGGAAGGTAATTTCGTACTCACAGTTTGCGAAGGCAGTATCAATCAGCTGGCCACATCCTTCTTCGACCTCTGGCTACTGGAGCATGACTATATCGTCGAGCACTGGGACACCACCGAAACCATCCCGCCGCCTGAAGAATGGAACAACGATAACGGAAAGTTCTGAGCGAAGATGGGCAGTTAGTCTTCAGTCAGACAACCTGATCCCACTAATTGTATTATTCACCACATTTATAAATATCGAAACTCATCCTGCCTTCTTTCGCCGGTCCCTGAGCGACGATCGAATTACCACCCATTTCTGCTGCCTTATTCTTAGCTAGAGTTATCAGTTCCTCATTAACCTTTTCTTCACCCCTGGCAACAAAGCCAACTTTATGCTTTACATAAGAAGTCGTTGATCCCAGTTTCTTACAGCCTTCTACGTTAAAATCCTTAACCAGGAATACTTCACTACCCTCTTTTGTAGGTTCGACCCAGGTGCAAGCAGCCAGGCCACAAACGACAAACAAAAACGTATATCTAATTGTACTCATGAAAAATATCTCCAGTTTTAACAATAGCGAAAGAGGCAGGGTGTAATTAATAGCCACCTTCAAATATTTATTGTCGCAGTTTCTTCCAGGCGGACATCAGTTTATCGTCAGGGCGCTCACCACGATTTAGCAGTGAATCCGGCATATTATCAAGCTGTATAACGCGCTCTACTCTACCTTTAGGAAAATGCGCACGATCATCAAAAAACAGGTAACCATCGACATCGATACCTGGAACCAATGCCTTAACAGCGGCAATCTGATAGTCAAGCATCGTCAAGGGGTTAGTAAATGAATAGCTTTTACCACCGAGCATCTGCGTCCATTGGTCAATATTCACGCCACAGAAAATATTACCTTCATAACGCATATACATCAGAACACTGATCCCATCAGGGCGAAGGATCAGGCGATCTACCTTATATTGCCCACCAACACCATCAGGGCAATGAAAGTCTCTATATTGCTTGATTCCCGCACGACGCAGACCACGCCTGATTTTCAATCCTGTCCAGATTCTTTTCAACACGTTATTATCAACCGTTAGCACCACCATGATTAACCAAGCTTAGAACTCGCCACACTTAGTTTGTTCCATCGGCCACCTTAATTGACTTAGTGTAAATCCATTTTTTGACATGCGTCATGAACAGTTCTCATGGGTTTGGTATCTTTTTTAAAGATAAAACACGAAACACAATGGAGGCACACGATGCGACTGTTTAAATTACTAACCGTCTCTTTACCCGTCATTTCACTGATCCTGTATTCGGGTGCAGCACAGGCTTTTTCATTTGACTTTGGTGATGATCACCCGCCTACCTGGATCGAAACATACGGCCAGCCGGCACCCCGTTACTATTATTATCCACAGATAAACAGTTTTGATCGATCCAGGATGATCGATCACCGTCAAAATCGTATGCAGCGCCGGGCAACAACGATGAACCAGCTTTCTGACCTGCTATCAGGTCGTTATGGATTTGATCGCGAAAAAGCCATCAAGCTGGCTCGCGGTATTGAACAGACAGCAGGCTATTCCCTTACACGCAATTATCACCCCGGAGCGGTAATCGACGACTATTCACGTACCACTCGCGCATTATGGGGCAATGAAGAGGTGTTCAGACAGAGCGCGATGAGTTTGCAGGCAGCTGCGAGGGCGCTGGCCGAAGAGCTGGCCAAAGAGCCGAGCCAGCAGGAAGCTGCAGTTTACATACTTGCACAAAGAAAACCTGGCGAAGATACTGCCAGCACCATTCCCGTTTCACCAAAGATCTGGGAAAAATATAACGCGGTATCAAACACATGCAACGCATGCCACCGCAGTTTCCGCAGTCCTTTTGACTAAGTAACCCATAGAAATAAAAAGGTGAAATAAAAAACGGGAAACAAAAAAGGGGCGCTTAATAGCACCCCTTTTTTAGATCAGAATGATCGACTCGAATTAATCGAGAGCAGAACAATTCCAGGAAAGATTTATTCCAGGCTGCTGCAAGTCCAGCCCCAGCCTTCCTGTTTCTCTACGAATTCAGCCGCTCTCTCTTTACAGTAATCGCGGTCATTATTCGCAGTCCACAGTGTCTGAATACCGGTAGATTTTTCGTAAGTCACTTCACACACGGTATCAGTTTCGTCATTATCATAGACAACGGTAATGATACGTTCCTGATCGCCGTGGGTACACGTTGATACCAGGTTGCCAGATGAATCACCGGCAGACGCGTCAGCTTCATCGGCGACTGCTGAAGCATCAGCTTCCATTTCTTCTGCCTTCACTTCAGCCTCGGCTTTTGCTTCAGCAGCTTTTTCTTCTGCTGCAGCCTTTGCCTCTGCTTCAGCCGCATCTACTTTTGCAGCAGCTTCCGATTCAGCCGCATCCATCTTCTCTGCCATCTCAGCTTGTGCTGAATCTGTTTCTTCAGCCACTTCATTTGATGCACACGCATTCATGACCCAAAAACCCAATACCAATGCGAATAGATTTATTTTTTTCATTAAATTCTCCCAACTCCGTAATTATTACTTATTAGTATGCTTGCATATTGTAGCAGAGAAAAATAACCTGGATCAGAGAGATGGACAGGCTGCTTTCACATATGTTTAGTTACTGGCCATTGAAATAAAAGGTGAAATAAAGGGCACGTAGCGATTAAATAATATTTGCTACGTGTCCTTTCATTACGAGACTAGTTATCCATCCTAGTTATCCATCAGCTGGTCGTTCGGGATATCGAAGAATGCCAGTGCACCACCTTCCATGAAATAATATGGACCAGCGCCCTGCTCCTCCAGGTGGTACTGCACCCATCTCACCTGCTTTCCGACTTCGTCATAGATGAACAGTTTCTTGTTTTCTGCCTTGGCCTGTTTGATATAAAGGCTCAGTGCTTTCTTGTTGTCCATCTGTACCATTTCTTCGTATCCGGAGAATATGCTGAAGCCTTCACGTTTATGGCGGTCTCGAACATCCAGAATGATGACATCGTCGCCAGCCTTGTTGATAAAGTCCAGTGGTGCAAGCATATGCTTCTTCAATCGACTTTTTGATAACAGCATCTTCGGATCGACCGGTGTCTTGTTCAACAATGCCGCTTTCTCAGGATGCGCCGTCGCCCATTCGAAGATACCTGCATCGTAAGAATATACGTTACTGATACCTGCCGTCTCGATTGCCCGTGTCGCAGCCTTGTATGACTTCATACAGCTACGGCCATTACAGTAGAACACGATCTTCTTGCCGGGGTTTTCAGTACGTAATGCTTTTGTCCTTTTGATAAACGCATCGTCCTTCAGGTTCAGGGGAATATTCACCGCAGACGTGATATGGATGGTCTCGAACTCCAGTGGCGTACGCGCGTCCACCGTGATGACTTCGTCGAATTCACTGTTTAACTGGTCGATAGTCATATACGGGATATCGGGATATTTCTTGCGTCCCGGGAAACCCTCATTCGATGCAGCCCTGGTATTTGTTTTTGTAACCTGGCTGCCGTCTGGAGAAGTTGCCTGTGCCGGGATGGCGAAAGCTAACAACGAGATCATCAGCAAGGTGTGCAGAATTTTTTTATAGGTGTACATAAGCTTATCCTGTAAATATAAAAGGGAGCGAGCATAGCCATAGATACAGGGTTCAGCCGAGTATATCGGCCCGCATGTATCGGTTATTTGTGATATTTAGGATTTTTGAGAATTTAGTGCATGAGCCACTGACTGGTTTCAGAAAGCTGGACATGCTGGTTAACACGGCAGGAACAGTCCGGGAAAACCTTATAGAGGGAATTTATACCCATTCAAACCCTAAATCAACCAAATCGGCAGAAATCCATATCGTGCTCAAAATCAGATCCTGCCAGCACGGACGTCGTCCTGCCCCCGGTGCACGAGACCGTGGCGTTTGCCTTCATCGCGGGCGTTAAGCCGCTGGTCGGCTCCTGAGAGATTGAGGGGAGAAAAAGAGGGGATGCAGTAAATAATATTCGTCACATACCCTTTAATTCTCCCCCTTTAGCTATCCTCCGTCACCTTTACGCCAACTATGTATTTATCTCAGTTCCAGGTTTTTACCTGCCTGAAATGTGAGATCCCATCTTCTGCATCCTCAAGGCCGACCATAAGTGAAAAGTACTCGAGAAAGGCTTCACTGGTATTTGCATCTTCGGCAGCTTTCGCTGCAGCTTGCGGCGACGACCAGTACACCAGGTCAACCCATTGCTTGCCTTCTCCCTTGAGCAGTTCTCTTCTCAGGTAACCTTCCTGTTTCTGCAGAAAGTTGACTTCCAGGTTCGTAGCAGCCTTTTCAAGGCTTTCATCACTGACATCGCCTGCTACTTCAAATGGCGCCCACTCGATGGTTACATTGTTTTCTGATGTGTTCATATCGTGCCTCCTGAAATTGAATTTTAATATCGATTTCAATGTTAAATCGCTCAACCCGCGCTTGATCAATATGACAGGCCAGGTGTCTTGTGCAGGTAAGTGTTGTCGACCAGGTTTTTCAGCATAAAGTCAGCAACATCTGCTCGCGATATCTCCAGCTTTGTATCGTTGGCTGTTGCAGGAAAACCATGGCGGTACTGCCCCGTTAATTCACCGTCGATGAAGGCTGCCGGACGCACGATAGACCAGTCGAGGCCACTCTCCCTGACCAGCTTTTCCTGCTCGACATGATCGAGGTATGCCGGACGGATAAACAGGCCGAACATGAGGTATTTCCATAACGCATTCAGGTTATTCCAGCTTTCACCTACACCCAACGTCGACTGACAGATCAGCCGTCTGACACCGGTCGCTTTCATGGCGGCGATGATATTGCGCGTGCCTTCGGCACGGACACCACCTTTACGGCCTGCGCCGATTGAACACATCACGGCATCATGTCCAACTACCGCCTTCTGCACCGACGTTGCCTCCAGCACATCACCGAGCGCAATCGACAGGTTGTCGTGTTGTATGTCGAAACCAGCGGGATTACGCACAAATGCAGTCACAACGTGCCCCTGCTCGAGTGCCTGGCTGACCAGGTTACGGCCTATACTTCCGCTCGCACCAAAAATAATCACTTTCATAACAGCCTCCTCCTATAACGTAATCTAATTCACTTGACAGCGTGTCAATTGACACTATGTAAAGCATGCTCTAGACTTGACAGTATGTCAAGTAAAAATTTAGATACCCGAACGAAAATTCTCGAGGCGACCTGGAAATTACTGGAAGAACAACCAGTTAAGGATGTCAGCATGAGCGCTATTGCAAAGCAGACCGGCATCAGCCGGCAGGCGCTATACCTGCATTTTGCCTCCAGAACCGAGCTGATGATCGCCACCACGGAGTACGTAGACGAGGTCAAAGGCCTGTATCAGCGTATGGAAAAGATCAGTTCGGCAACCTCGGGAACCGGGATGCTGGAGGCTTATATCGATGTCTGGGGCAACTACATGCCCGAGATCTACGGCATCGCCAAGGCACTGCTTCGTGTGAAGGAAACCGATGAAGCTGCCTCTGCCGCCTGGTATCGCTGCATGGACTGTCTACGTGAAGTCTGCCAGCAGATCATCCAGACACTGGAGAAAGAAGGCAAACTGTCAGATGCACTGGAGCCCGATGATGCCGTGGACTACCTGTTGATGAGTTTATCGATCGAGCAATGGGAATTACTGACCAAAGAATGTGGCTGGTCAGATGAGAAATACGTCCGGGAAATGAAGCGGTTACTGCTACATAGTTTTGTTACTGGTTAATAAGTATTCCCTCTGTCACCTTCCATTTCTAATTATTGCCACCTACCCCTGATCACGGTACGCACAAGTACCTTTGAATTCGGCCGGGATATCATCCGGGCATCGACCACACATCTCGTTACCCGGTACTGCAAAATCGATCTTGCGCGGGTAAGGCAAATCGAGGTTATCCATTATCTCGATGAATTCCTGTTTGCTTTTTCCTCCGCCCAGCCTGGGGTTGCGTGACTTTTCCTGTGCCACGGTGGTGATAAACCGCCCCTCATAATCATGGCCGGGGTACACCAGTGTCTCGCCTGGCAGAGAAAACACCTTGTTATGAATACTGTTGTACAGATCTTCGGCACTGCCGGACTGAAAATCCGTGCGTCCACAGGCTTCGATCAACAGTGCATCGCCGGTGAACAGCATCTTATGTACCGGCGTATCGATGAGATAGGCATGATGATGGTCGGTATGCCCGGGAGTGAATAAAGGATTAAGCTCGATGTTACCGACCCTGAACGCTTCGCCCTCTTTGACACCGATATCGATGCAGGACGATTGCACCATGGCGGGATAGGCGATCTTGCTGCCTGTCTGGTCTTTCAGTTTCAGGGCGCCTGTCAGATGATCAGCGTGAACATGGGTTTCAAGTGTAGCCTTCAGTGTCAGGTCCATGTCTTTCAGAACCTGCAAGTCACGTTCAACGGTATCGATTACCGGATCGATAAGAATCGCCTCACCGGTAACGGGGTCAGCGATCAGGTAGGTATATGTTGATGAATCTGTTTCAAACAACTGCCGGAAAATCATCGCATCCGATCTGGGCTCTTTATCGAATATCATAATAGTTAGTCCCCTGTATGCTCTTGTGATTAGTATTGCACTAACCGATAGTATGGTGACGATATGCTGATCACACAAGGAGAAGATGAGAAAAGGAACGCAGAAAAGGGAGAAGAGTGAAGTGTCCCAAAAATTTAGCTCCCGCTTCTATCGGAAATAATATCGTATACGCCAAACAGTTGTGCAGCCTCTTCGTTGTAATGATCATAGTAAAGTGCCTGCATTTTAAAATCTGCCGGCGGATCAATAAGATCACCTTCAAGCAGGCTATCGAATAACTCACCGCCGATCAGGCGGAATACCTGTGTTAAATACAGGCGATCAAGCACCCGTGCCTTGATCAGTGTTTCCAGCACGCCCGGGCCCGCGATTGAATAAAGGCTGGAAAAACCCTCATCATCCAGCGCTGCCACGAGTTTTTTACCGTCCACCCGTTTATCGCTCTCTCCTGCCCGCAGAACTTTTACACCCGCAAGCTCGATTTTATTGACTGCGTCTTCATCGGGATTATCGCCGGTGGCGACATAGATCGGCCGATTCCTCGCTTCACGCAACAACTGTAGCGGCAGGTCCAGGCTTGCACTGAGAATGACCAGTGCCGGCTGTGCGGGCATCCCGTTTTCATGCCGCCAGCGGTGAAGATCATCGAAAGCCGGCTCGTTACTTAACGGTATCGTAGCCTGTGCCCTGCCCTGTGCCAGCTCGCGCAGATATCGTGCGCTGGTAATCAGGGCGTCCGATTGAGCAACCAGTTCCTGGAACAGTCTCCAGTCACGCGGGTTCGCGATCGTCTCCGGCACATCAGAACCACTGCCGGCGGGGTTTTCGATCGCTATTCTGCCATCGAGACTGGAAACAAAATTGGTAAAAACGAATGGCTTTTGACGCTCTGCCGAACGATGCAGGGCATGTTGTAAATACAGCCCTTCGAGCGGTAGATGTTCACCGGGCCCAGGATAAAGCCTGATAACTGATTGACCTGCCATCTGCAACTCCTGCGTGATGCGAATTAACTGACGCAATAACGATACCACGACAAGCCGGTAAGGAAACCATGTCAGTATGGAACTATCACCGGATAGATGACGCCTGGGTAAAAGGAAACAGAGGGCTTAAGCTTCAATGTGGTACGGATAGCCAGGCAGCTACATCCTTGTGCGTCCTGGCATAGCAACTCCTTTGCTACGGGGATATTAAAATGTGATTCTATTGAGCGACCAGGGCTTGCTTAAAAATTCTCCGGCTCCTTTAAACATTCATCCCTACTTGTCGTCTTTGAGGGCGTCATCTGCATTCCAGCCCTTGGTTCTGGCGAATTCCATTGCTTGCTGAAAGATGCGCGCATGTTTTTCGCGCAGCTCGGGTGGCAGCAGCGAAGGTAAGTGCCCGTAGGGCTCCCACGCTTTGTCGACTTGATCGTAGAGGTTATCCAGCTGCTGTGAAGTCCAGCCACTGCAGTCTTCCGTTTCCGGTAATATGTCAAACACCCATGCATCGCGGATCATTTTTCCGTGACCATGCATTCCACCGGTAGGGTCGTTTTTTATTCCAGGGTATATCGTTTGTGACATGTTGAACTCGGTCGTAAGAAAAACGTTATTTTAAGGGCTTTTGCCGGTATTTTCATGTGCCGTTAAGTTAAAGCAATTAACGAGTTCAGTTCCTTTAATTAACCGGTCGACTCCGACCCCATAGATCCGTTATATTCGTCATATTCGGAGAGGTGACAGAGCGGCCGAATGTGCTTGATTCGAAATCAAGTGAACCCTTACGGGTTCCGAGGGTTCAAATCCCTCCCTCTCCGCCATTTCCCATCAAACCGAGCTCTGTCCCGGTTATTGTGCCCAGGGTTATTGTGCTCGGGTTATTGCGCTATCGATTTTCAGCAGACTGCAGCTCTGTTAATATCAACTTATATACCCTTGAGTTAATCAACCAAGAGATGCTTTTATACTCAAACCTACTACTGATGCTGGCAGCCGTCATCGGCTTTATCATGATCTTCATCGGTTTACATTACCATCGCAGATCATTTATACTGGTCATCGGCCATGTCTTATTCGCTGTTATCGGACTGGCATCCCTCCTATATGAGATCACCAGGGAGTTCATCAGCCAGTACAATATTGCTGCGGCGGTGTTGTTGATGCTGACCTTGGTCGTCGGCGCGATATTAGCTGCACTACGCGATAACAAACAGCCGCCACCGATGCCGGCGGTTACTGTTCACGCCATAATCGGGCTTACCGGCATCACGTTATTACTGCTCGGCAGTTACCAGTCTTTCTAAAGATAAAGAGGTGTCGGAGGGAATGCCTTATATGACCTCTGACACCTTTATGGTTATTTAACTCAATTTGGAACCACGAGATCATCAAGGTCATCAAAACCACCCGAGGAATCGCTACTGCTTTGAGAACTGCCATTGCCTCCGTCACCAAGTCCCATTTTCAGACTCAGGTCATTCTCGCTGTCAGCATTACTTAGTGCAGCGTCTCGGCGAATCTTGCCATCCTTGTATAGCCTGTACAGGTCCATATCAAAAGTTTGCATACCTGCATGTTCTGATTTTTTCATCAGTTCCTTAATTTCCGGTAAATTGTTCTCCCTGATCAGTTCTGCCATGCGGGGAGAGTTCAGTAGCACCTCGAATGCAGCACATCGCTTTTTATCTACCGTGCTAATCAGGCGCTGCGATACGAATGCACGCATGTTGAGCGACAGGTCCTGAAGCAATGACTTCTGCTTATCGCCGGGGAAGAAATTGATGATGCGATCCAGGGCCTGGCTGGCGTTGTTCGCATGAAGCGTTGCCAGCGTAAGATGCCCGGATTCAGCGAATGAGAGTGCATACTCCATAGTTTCACGGTCGCGAATCTCGCCAATGAGGATAGCATCGGGGCTCTGCCGCATGGCGTTTGACATGGCATCCTCCCAGCTATCGGTATCCACACCTATTTCACGCTGGTTAACGATGCTATTCTTATGCCGGTGGATGAACTCGATAGGATCTTCGATAGTAATGATATGCCCTTCCGAATTCTCGTTTCTGTAACCGATCAAGCAAGCCAGTGAAGTTGACTTGCCCATTCCTGTACCACCAATGAACAGTACCAGCCCGCGCTTGGCCATAGCGGCTTTCTTGAGTACTGGTGGAAGTCCCAGTTCTTCGAAACCCGGAATTTCTGATTTGATGTAACGTATAACCATCGCGACTTCGCCGCGTTGTTTGAATATATTGACCCTGAATCGACCGATGTTCGGAAGGGACAGCGCCAGGTTCATTTCAGGCTTTTTGCCGAATTCCTCGCGCTGCTCGTCAGTCATTAATTCATCGGCAAGTTGTTTAACGTATCCTGGTGGAAATGTTTCTTTACCAAGTGATTTGAACCTGCCAAGAAATTTTGCCTTGGGAACAGCGCCAGTTGAGAAATATATGTCAGAGCCGTCATGTTCTGCGAGGTGCTTCAGGTAGGGTATAACTTTCATCTATATCACCAATATATCTATGTGCATTAGGTGAGTATAGACAAATCTGCCGAGGGTGCTCCCTGCATATAATATTAGAGAACAGAATGGTGTCGGAGGGAATGTTTTATATGACCTCTGACACCTTTTTGCTATAGGGATAACCAGCAAAATACACCCTTTTACGTCTTGGCATAGCAACTCCTTTACTATTGAATTGATTATGCGGGGTGCATACCAGATTGGTTAAAAAATAATCCACTCTGGACCCACTTATTCCACTTATTCATAGGGGGGGGCAAGTTTAAGATACAGACTGCTTGTCCAGAACCAGACGTATGCGCTTTGCCAGGTCAGTTTGGCGGTAGGGTTTACTCAGCAGGTTTTCTGAAAACTTTTTGTGGCCATTTTGTACAATGGATTTAGATGTAAATCCTGAGGTTAACAGAACTTTTAACTGCGGCTGACTCTGTGTTGCCTGCTGTGCGAGTTCATATCCATTCATGCCTCCAGGCATTACCACATCACTGAATAACAGATCGATATTTTCTTGAGATAGTATCTCAAGTGCTTGGGCTGCATTTTCAGCAGTGAATACACTATAGCCAAGATCCATCAGGTACTCGCGTGCCAGTTGGAGAAGCTCAACTTCGTCTTCAACCACGAGGATTGAGCCACTACCAGTAAGCACACTGGTGTCTTCAGTACTGGTTTTAGGGGTAACATTAGCAGACCGGCATCGCGGAAGATAAAAACAGAAGGATGTCCCTATACCGAGCTCTGATTCCAGATTAATGTACCCATCGTAACGCTCAACAAAACCATACACCATTGCCAGCCCCAGTCCGGTGCCTTTGCCATCTGGTTTGGTGGTAAAAAAAGGTTCATAGGCATGCTCCTGTGTTTTCTTGTCCATACCAACACCGCTATCACTAAGCTCAATCTCCACATAATCGCCAGCCTTCATTTTCGGGTGCAGGCTTACATAATCCGAAGCATGTTTTATGTTCCGGGTTCTGATTATCAGCTTCCCGCCATTTGGCATGGCGTCGCGTGCATTGATAACAAGGTTTAGAATTACATCCTGAAGTTCGCCTAAATCGGTTTCAACCGGCCACAACTGTTCAGCAAGACTATATTGTATCTCTATTTCGGGTGTAATCGAATGAGACAGTATGTTATTCATATCCTTGATGGCCTCGTTCACGTTAACAACAGTCGTCTGCTTCGTCTTAATGCGTGAGAGTGATAGAAGCTGCTGAGTGAGATCTGCACAGTGCTGCGCTGCATGGTTGGCAGTCTCTATCCAGCGTAGCGGTTTTTCATCATTGGCGGCATATCCTTTGAGGAAGTGCAGGTAACCGATAATTATACCCAGCTGATTATTGAAGTCATGGGCGATGCCGCCGGTAAGTTGTCCAATGGCATCCATTTTCTGTGACCGCCGCAGCGCTTCTTCCATGGTGATACGGTCGGTAATATCAGTGGATATTCCGCAGGTTGCATAAATCTCACCTGAGGAATTTTTAAGCGGGAACTTCACGGAGATGTAAGTGTGCTCGCCATCATCTTGAGTAATTGTTTCATCGAACTCCAGCGGCCCACCTGCTTCAACCGCCATGAGGTCATTTCTACGGAATGAGTCGGCCTTCTCTTTTGGAGCGATATCGTAATCTGTCTTACCCTTGATCTCCTGCTCGGTTATATTAAACAGTGTTTCGAAGCGTCGGTTGATAAACAGGTAACGACCGTCCATATCCTTCATGTAAACGACCGATGAGGTATTGTTCAGCAGTTCACGCTGTTGCTGTTCGCCGCTCTGTTCTATCATGTCACTTAGCAGCCTGATTCTGCCGAACATCAGGCCGGCAACAATAATCACGATTAACGGCACTACGAAAATGTCCCACTGAAACTTACCGTCAACTATTATCCTGCTGTCCAGGATAAATAACGTTTGAATTGTCGCTGCAGGTACAATAAACAGGGACGCCAGGACGATCCCTGTCAGGTAAAAATATTGAGGAGAATGACTTCTCTTGCTAGCCGCTGACTTGTATTTTTTAACACAGGTATTGTTCTTTGTGCTCAACGATTGCCTCTTGCATCTATAGTTGTTTTATGTAATGGCTCCGCGTCAAGCCAGATGACAGCATGGTTAGCTGCTAACGCGATAATCAGCGACCTTGTGTTGAAAAAAAGCATCTGATTATTCGAGACAAATTGTTAATGTTTTCCGTAATACTATCTACAGCGTGATGCCATCCATGAAATATTTTATTTAAAACAGATACACTTAGAGTTTCTTCATCAAATTATAGTATATATTTATATTACGGAAACATAGAATAAATAATTAAACATTGAAAAATAATAAGGGACAGACTGAAGCGCCGCGGGGGTGCTTCAGATCCCTATACTTTTATTAAATATTTTCTGATAGCCGATAAGCGCGCTTAATGAGTGTTGCACATAATCTATCCTGATTTCACCTGCCGCTTTATTATGCTCCCTGCGTTTCCTATCGATAAAACTCTCGGCTCGATCCTTGGTTCGATCCATTGTATTTGGTCCGGTATCATACCTGGTCATCGCACGGGACCATGCCCCCTCGAAAGGCGCCTCCCTGATCTGTGAGCGCAGTATAAAATCGATTGCCAGCTCCATGCATGACTTCGCATGTCTCTTCAGTTCCCTGTCTGAAAGAAATGGATAGATCGCACTTAGCCCCTCTACTTTGACCGCTGTCGGCGTTATCTCTCCTTTCAAAGAAAAGCCGCCGATCAGTGACTCATACCTGGATTGTTTTATCTGTAGAGAGATGATCGACCTTACGACCTTTTCGGCGTGAGACAGAATCCGTTGTTTTATCTCGTTATCGACGCCATCGTATCCCAGGATTTTTGCTGACGCGATCAACGACCAGTGGTCAGCAGGTATATCTTCGATGCTTAGGTTTCTACGTGATGACTCGAGGTAGAGCAGGGATTTTAATGCGGCATCGAGGTATTTTTCTTCCTCCGTAATGCGAAATAACTCAAACAGGCCGAAGATGGCTTGACCAGGGTAGAAAAGAGATTTCCAGCCTTTTCCAAATGAGCCGTCTCGGTACATTATGGAAT
>Ga0180435_10000315_pt1 | contig 49557 bp, 60 predicted proteins | sample SS_ome_3_FD_132467 | JGI IMG/M metagenome (GOLD analysis project Ga0180435, IMG submission 132467) | Hypersaline lake sediment archaeal communities from the Salton Sea, California, USA - SS_3_S_1 metaG | ecosystem: Environmental > Aquatic > Non-marine Saline and Alkaline > Hypersaline >... | reverse complement strand
TATCTGTAGTTCCACCTACTTCAGTGGTCCATGATGCAATCGTACTATCACTAGTAGGTACAATGACCTGTGTAGCCATATTAATTCCTTTATCTTAACACATACTCGTTGTTGGAGCGTCACCATCACAATTGGTCATAGTCCACTCCACATTCCTAGAATAACGCCCAGTTTTTGGATTCCAATTAGCAGAATCTCCACTCTTAAACATTTGGTCCCATGAACCGCTAGTTTGTTGTTCAATACAACACAATACTGTTTGCACCTCCGACTCCGGGGCGGCGCTTAACATAGTTGAACAATCGCCCGCATCGCAGCCTGTTGGTGGGGCCATAACTACTTCTATGGCTACGCTACGCTTGGCCTCAGTAACAGTACCAATATCTTGCAACACTGGACCCTTAGAACGACCAAGAACAACCAACTTAGCAAATACATCCACAGGACTGGTGTCTACAATTTCAATATTTTCTGATAATGCACCCGACACAAAATTACATGGTCTAGTATCATATTCATAACTATAACTAATAGTGCCCGCATGAGGATTGCGTCCAACAGATGTACTTTTAGGAGTAAGATTCAAATTAGATACACTTTCGGTATCAGCTACGTGTTTAGCGCGATTGTAAAGTTGTCCGCTAATAGCACTCCAGCCAGTTTCCGCATTATCATACTTAGTTGTGGAGATGGTAAAGTCACCCTCGCCAGTACCGTATGACCTGTCTTCTAAACCTTGAATAGTACCTTCTAAGTTTACCTGAGATAATCCATCCTCGACACTAGTTTGAATGGTAGCTGTAAAGTCTTCAGTAATACCGGGTTGTATTCCAGTGCCAGTCTCCATAACTAGCCAAGTTTCATTTATACTAAATTCTCCACCTGCTTCATTAATCGTCTTAGTGCGCATGTGGTTATATGGAACAAAACTACTCATAGTAAGGTTGATAACATTGTGTCCACCAAGCATACCTGTTCCATAAATTTCTGTGAAGTCATCGGTGTCTATAGGCGACCAGCCGACCCTGTTTTTAACAAAATCCTGTGCCTGTTGCCACGCCTCTTTTTCTAAATTGACGTACTGTGTGCCCGTCTCGGCCTCTGCAACGCCCGACCTGAAATGTCTCTTACCCACTGCGGAGACATTGTGAGTTACACGCAGTTGGAGCGGACTTTGCTCATACGTGCCATTGGCGGTCCAAGAAAATTTATTCTTATCTTCTATAAATTCTAAACTCCAATCCTCATTAGCAGACCTTAAGTATGGATATTCTGTATATAGACTAGAATCTTCCGCATTGTCGTCTTCATCCCATTCCAAGGTAATCTCGAATGCCATTGTGTAAACCCAGTTGTCGTTTGTGGGTTCAAATGTAATTCCATTTACGCGTGGATATGAGCGTAAAATAATACTGCTACCACAAGCAATTTCAAACTTCTTACCTTCTATAGCAAATGCATCCCTAAGTTCATCAGCTAAAGTATCAACATTGACGATGCCGGCCTCACCTGGAACTGGCGTCACAACACCATCTAGCGTACCTTGAAACGTAGTACCTATAATGGTACCATCATCTTCTTTAACTAATTCTTTTTGCAGGCTTAATATAGGGACTGGAGAAAACTCATAATCTCCATATGTCATTGTGGTTGTGTTAGCCATTATACAGCACCTTCTTTTAGGTCAACCTTATCTGAAACCTTTGCGGTCCAATCATTAAGAGCTTCTGTTACCTCAGCCTTTACTACCTCAACCATAGCTTCTCTCATTTTTGCTAATCCTTCCATACCATTAACATTAATAGTGATTGGTTCATGAGTATGGGTATGCTCCCATTCCTTAGGCATATCTATTAGAGCCTTGACGTTGGTACTCCATACTGTAGTTATCTTACCCAAATTTTCGAGAGTTGTATTCAAAATATCTACATTTGTTATTGCTCCACCTGCGCCAGTAGGACCACCACCAGCGCGCGCCCTATCTCTACCTGCGCGGTCAGCGGTAGCAGTACGTAAACGACCACCGGCCACAGCACTTCTAACTTTGTTGTCTATAGCATCAAAACTTGCCGGGCCTGCTTTATATGCAGGGGTATTACGAAAATCCGCCATAGCACCAGGTAAGTCCACTCCTGTAAATGCATTTAAACCAGGTGGTGCCACGAAGGAACCTGGGCTAGTTGTAGAACCCGCACCAAAGAAATCTGCACCGGCAACAGGGACACCACCAATAGGTGTAGTATCCCACTCGGTTACCGCGGGTGGTCCACCTCGATTGTTGAACCAAACCCCTGCCCTTCGACGAGATTCTTTTTTAGCAGCAACCATACGTCTGCGTTCTTTTTGAGCCTTTAAAAATCGAGCCCTTGCACGAGAAAATGCACTGCCTCTTTGTTTTGGAGCAGTAGGAGCATCTGCTACAGGACTGACGCTAGGCTGTAAGCCAAGTCCTGCCCCTGGCTCTGCTAATGGTGCATCAATCATGGCTTGCGGGCCAGCACTACGACCCAAAGCTTTTCGTAATACACCCTTGCCCGCTTCTAAACCACCATACAATGTAGCTCTTTTAGCACCACCTAATAATTCCATACGCCCAATAATAGCGTCAATGTCTTTATGGCGAGCAGCAGCTATTCTACGCCTGTGGGCTATCCTATCTGTTCTCAGTCTTTCTCGGGCTTGTTGTCTTGCGGCATCAGCGCGCTCTTGACTTTCTCTCAAACCAGTGAAAAAGTTTGGTCTACGACTTAATCGAGTCATACGTGTACTAGTTTCAAAACCAGAAGACCTACCCTTAATATCAGATAGTTTGTCTTCAATTAAACCACGATTAACTGTACGATTAGCGCCAACAAATTCTCTAGCTTCTGCCAGCCTTTGCGCCGAACTCATACCTTTACGGCGAGCCCTCTCAGCATCTCTTTTTTTCTTCCATTCTGCAAAACTCACAAAGCCACCATTAGCAAATCTATTAGAATTAAGCATCTCAAGCAAACCACGATTTCGCGCAGTAGCATCCTTGTTAACTACAAACTCACCACCTTCGGCCAATAGAGGAATTCTGTCACCGCCACCAAAACCAGGAAGAATACCACCCTTAGACCTACCAAGACCCCTGCCAGCAAATACACCACCAGGAGGTCCAGCACTTGCATCTACAACTTTAGGACTACCATGCTTACCTTCTACCTTCATAATACCAACGCTACCAGCGACATTCATATGGGTAAGGGCGTTAGCCATAATAGTACTGGCTTTCAAATCTCCAGCTTCCGCAAGTTCCTTAGCAGCTAACGCAGCATCCTTAGCAAATTCCGCCAGGGCAGCACTAGCCACACCCATCTTGTCTGCGGCCATAGCCATTTCAGCTTCTAGATGTTCTCGCTCTTTCGGACCTAACAAAGCAGATTCAAGTACACCACCAAATACCGGACCAACACGACCAAGTGCGCGCTTACGAGTTGCACCCCTGGCAACATCCCTCATCATTTCAAAACGTTCTGGTGCCATCTTCTTAAACAATGGCAATAATTCTCGAATGGCTTTAATACCCTCGGCAAAGTTCTTATCGCTAAGTCCGCCACCGCGACCGGATAGAATCAATGCGCCCAAACCAGCACGACGGTTTAATTCCATACGCTCTTTAAAACCGCCCATTGCTAATTGGTCAATGGTCTTGTTGGCTAAGGCATCTTCTCTCTGTCTCTGCGCCATCTCTTTTTCAATAGCGTTAATTTCACCAGTATTAGTGGCAATCTCTCTCAAAGCATCATAATTGTTCTTAAGTTGTACGCGTAAATCAGCCAATGCTGTCAGGCGACCCTTGGTAGCTTCACTACCACCCTCTGCGCCCTTAGCTACTAATGCATCTCTACGGTCGCGTAAACTTCTCAAGTTTGCAGCAATAGCTTCGGACGTTGGAGCAACACCACTCATAGCACCAATATGACCTCTGAAACCAGCCATACGCTGTGCTACAGATACACGACGACCCATAAATTCTGCGCGACGTACATCTAAGCCAGAACGCAACATAGCACTTTGACGTATAATCTTAGCAGATTCTTCATTAGCTTGGGCTACAGCATCAGCAGACTTACCCCATGCGTCCATCTGAGCAGTCGCAGCCTCCCAGGCACTCTCACCCATCTCGATAGCTTTTTGGTAAACCTCTAAACCTTTAATAGCGCTGGAAAGCTCATCCGTAAAACGTAAACGCTCAGCTATACCCATGCCAGAGATTTTCTCTTGACCACTCTTTGGTCCGAACTCTTGTATCTTTGCAATAATAGCATCACGCACCTCTTTAGGTGCATCAGACAGCTTATCTGACATTAAGGCTACCAAACGGTCACCCATTGTTTCGCTCTCATTCAGAGGATTAGCCTGCGCAGCCTCTAACATTGCAGCGGGGAGTTCATCTTGCAATACCTTGGCGGTTCTTACTGTTTTAGCCGCGCGACTATCCTTACCAAAGAGGCTATCAGTAACCTTACCAAAAGCAGCAGGACCAAACGCACGAGGATTGGTAAATGGATTTTCAAGTTGTGAGACAATATTGGTAGCAGCAAATGTTCCACCGGCTTCACCAGCCCTTGCGCTAACATTTGCTCCAAAAGCACCAAACGCCTGTTTTGCTCTATTAAGACCAGCCGTTGTATCTAACAGGTCTTCTACGAGAGAGCGTGAAGCTACAGTGGTTGCTATAAATGCAGCAGTAAGCGATGGTATAGTGATAACAGCTTCTTTGAAAGCAGCATTGGCTTCTAATTGAGCAATAGCAAGTTGGTGAACTCGTGCAACTGCTGTTTCTACAGGTTCCTTGGTTTGTGTATGAGCTTGATGTAATAATTCACCTAAGTTTACTGCATCGTCTGGGTTAAGTGCAGCAGCCATAGTCACAGCAGATTCTTCCCTACCTTTAAACAGTTCTGCCACGCTTGCAATAGGACCGCCAGGTCTACCCATACTACCTTCTACAGCTTTAATTAAAGAGTTCTGTAACTGAGGCGCCTGTTCTCCCGCAAACTGCTGCAATCTCTTACCTCGTTCTCTTCGCTGTTTTTCAAAAGCGGTCTCGTCTCTTTCTATAACATCACCAGAATCAGCAAATAAAGAGTCGGGTAAGAAAGGCATTGCCAGTGTAGCAGCCCCCATCACAGCCGGACCCCCCAACATAGCATTTAACATAAGGGCTTCTCGTGTCATACCAACAAACTCAGGAGTTTGGAATGCACCTTTCTCGTCAAACACATCAAAACCTGTTGCAAAACGCATAAGGTTATTAGCGTTCAACTGTGATGCCCCAGCGGCAAATTGAAAATTATCTCCAAGACCGAGGGCTTGACCCATACCACCTATAATACCAGCTTGTTCACCAGCAATAGCACTGGCTTGTTGACCAAGGGCTTGATTAAAGTTATTAAACTCTTTATCCATTCTAGTAATGTCGCCAGACATACTCTTGAATGCTTTTACTAAATCTTTAGAAGCATCTTCAAGAGCAAGCATAGCAGCAGCGGATTCAGCAGCTTGCTTAGCTTGCACACCCCCACTTACACCACCTAATATAAGACCTCCTATAGCACCAGCAGCAGCTCCATATGGCCCAGCCATCATACCTAATGCTGCACCGGTACCAGCACCAGCTAATGCACCACCAGCACCACCAAACATCATAGCAGAACCAGGACTTTTACCTTGAGCCTGAGAAGACAACATGCCACCAGCCATTAATGCTACGAAACCAGCATGTGTACCAAAATTCTGCGCCATACCACCTAAACGACGACCAAAACCACCACCTACGCGACCTCTAGCTTGAGCGTTAGTCAATCTGGTTAAACGTTGCATAGCTGCGGCCTTAGCATCTTCATGCTTCATGCCGTTTGCAACTGCCTTCTCGTATCTTCGCATAGCTCGGCTAAGTAGCTTAACGTCTTTACTTTGAGCAGTCAGAGCCTTGGTTACGTCACTAACGGCTTTACTTGCTGTTCTATTGGCATCCGTAACATTTTGACCTTCCCCTAATAATCTACTACGCACAGCCATAGCAGCACCGCCACCACCAATCTGCATACTACGTATAGGAGTTGCTCCAAGTTTCTGTGAGGTTCTAACTACGGCAGCAACCAGCCTATCCATAGCTCTTTCTAGTTTGCCACCTGCTCCTACAAATCCACCACCGGCAAATCCTACAGGACCACCATCATGGAACTTATCAGCGTTATTGAGACGTTCCATTGCTGCTAAGCCATAACGCTTAACAGCATCTTTACTCATCACATATTCACCACGAGTTAATAGGGCGTCAACCTCACCACCACCAGCAAAACCTACACGACCACCACGATTTTTCTTTGCAGACCTCTCATCTAAGTGTCTCCTAATCTGGGCTTTCATATCAGATAGACCCTTGCCAGAATACTTGAGACCACCCTTGCCGGTCCAACTACCTAGGGTTCGAGTAGCATCAGTAGGAATATTTCCTGGTACACCATCAAACAAGCTAGAAGCCGCACCTATACCCTGTGGGAAGTCGATAGGAGCATTGGTTGCCCCTTTCGATTCAAAAGGTGCCCCGATAGCTCCAAGAGCAGCCTCAAACATTGTACCTTGTATCTGTGCCACACCTGCTTTTTCTAGAGCAGGACCAACCCTACCTCTGTCAAAAGCTACAGGACGACCCAAGGTGTTTAGAGATGTAGCAAATCCTTGAGCCACATCAGTAACACCTCTAGTCATAGCCTTGTTAAGTTTTTTCTGACCCCTGTTTGCATCATCTACACCTAGACCAGAACGATACATAATCAAGTTGCCGTATTTACTATCTTTCCATTGTACAGGAGGACGACCACCATAAGGGAAAATAGACACAGCGCCAAACCTACGAGATTCTTTAGCAGCTTTCTTCATTTCTGCTTTAGTTTGTGTTGCTTTTTGCTGTGCCTTCAACTGTTTTCTAGCACTCTTCTGTGCTGGTGTAAGAGTACCAACTGGTGCAGCCAACAATTGAGCATTAGTTAACGTTTTACCACCCTGAGGATATCCAGTAACTACACCTCCACCGGCAGCGTTCATACGCTGTAGATTATCGACACCTATTTTGTCTACTGCTCTACGACGAATAACATACTCACCCTCTTGCAACGTAGCAGGATAATCATCATGTGTACCTTTGCCACCTGGAACCAAACCACCACCGTGGAAACGACGAATTGGAGGTATACCACCTGAACCCAATGTAGCCAATCTCATGACAGCTCTAGTGAGAGTGTTAAGAGCAATAGTATTTTTACCCAAGGCAATTGTATTGGCTTTTTGAGAGGCGGCAGCAGCAGTTCTACTGGCCTCACCAGTACCACCGGCTAAACGCTCACCAAAAGCACCAGCTCCACCACCACTCTTAATACCACCAAAGAAACCACGGGTAAATTGAGCAGCGCCAAAACCAACCTTAACAGCGCCCAAGATAGCAAGCATAGGCAGAATAGGCTTGACAGCCTTCGCCAATCCAATAAGACCACTTGTGGTATCTAGGATTAACTTGAGCATAGTCTTGAATGTATCGGTCTGTGAGATTTCACGAATTAGCGCTAAGAACTCTTCGCGCACCTTAGAAATTTGCACAGCCATAGCCTGTTGTGCGGTCATGGTATCTTCAGCTAAAGAATTTTGACCCTCCATAGCAGATTTTAAAGCATCCATTCTAGTTTCCATCTGCTGAATAGCAGGAATAACCTTACCGATTTGACGGAAACCACCCAATGATTCGGTGATTTGAATGAAGCGCGCATCTCTAGGGTCTAATTTTCTCAAAGCAACAGATAAACGATTGACAGCCTCGAAAGGTCCAACAAACTTACCTTCTAAGTCTCTCAATTCAATACCAAATTCTCTCAACTGGCGAACTGTACTCTCACGCTGAATACGTGTGAAGATAGTACGCAAACCAGTAGCGATACTTTCAGCGCTTTCACGGGTTGTAGCGCGAACACTGGTGAATGTAGCGATGAACTCATTAAGAGCATCTGTGCCATCAGACACACCTTTAGATGAGGCGGCAAATACACCACCAGCACGACGAATAGCAGCAATAATGTCGTCAGACTCAACAGCGAACTGACCAGCTACAGCGTTAATAGAACCTAATGTTTTCTCTAGGTCTTTAGCGCCAATATCGAACTGACGCATAGCAGCAATGGCACCTTCAGCAGTCCTAGTCATATTACCAAATGTTGGGGCAAGAGATGACTTAGCCAATGCTTCTAAAGCCTGCTCAGTTTCTTTAACAGATAGACCTGTTTGTTTTAAGATACGAGAAACCTCAATCAACTCAGTGCTGGATGCACCAAATGATGTGGCTAATCGTGTAATTTCTGAGTTAAGACTGCGTAAAGAAGCCATAGAAGACTTGGATACCTGAGCAACACGCACCAACTCACGGTCAAATTTTATAGATTCGGCAACAGCATCAGAGATAGCCCTAACAAATCCGAATACCACACCAGTAGCAATGGTAAAACCAGCGTAACGCTTAATAGCCAATGCGCCCGCCTTACCCAAATCATGCATAAATGTGGTAGCCTGTTGGGTACTTTTACCCATAGCTTGCATCTGAGCAGTTGTTTTCGCTGATGCGGACGCAGTATTACCCAGGGCTTTACTAGCAGCTCTACCAGCAGCACCTACACCGCGTAGATTAGATGCGGCAGACGCGGCCAACGACGTAGTGGTAGACAGTGTATTATTTAACGTTCTTAATTGTCTATTTAACAAGCCCACATTGCGAATAGCGGTTCTATCAAATGTGATTCCGATGTTCGCTCTGATACCCTGTAAGCGTCTTTTCAATGCTGTAACTACAGGGCGAGTATTACCCAATGTTGCATTGATTCTGGCTGTTACATCAAATCTGCCTGCCATCTCTGGCTCCTATAATAAAAAAAAAGACCATACCGGTAGCGCTAAATATTCTGCACTATCCGATATGGCCTATCCGCTATTTTAGGCATCGACCTCAGGGTCCGATGTCGCTTCCGTTTCTTCATCTGTGACCTTATCGGTCTCAGATACTATTGGTTCGCCATCCTCATTAAGGAATGGCTTACGCTCTACGATTGGACGACCCTTTTCATCAATGCGACAACCACTTTCATTAATAAAGTTGCCATCAGCATCTACGAGATTACCGAACTCGTCGATTAAGTTGCCATCCTCATCTACCAAATGATTATCTTCATTCACCAATTGCAAAGCGTCGTTAATAAAACCAAATTCCTTCAAAAAGGTATTTTCTGGGAGATTCGCATCATAATTCTCATCTACACCCCACATCAATGCGGCATATTTGGATTGAGCGGCCTCCGAAAGGGCTACATCCTTAGAGTTTAGAAACTCCTCAGTATTAGCCCAGACTGGTTTATCTGTATCATTATACACCGTACAGGCGCTAACTAGGTAATTAAATCTTGCGGATTCTGCCTGACTCTCAGCAGTATGAGAATCCAGGGTGTTAGTCGCCCCTAAAAGTATCCTTAATCTATTTCTATCACGTCGAATGTTAATGGCTACTTTTTTGGCCTCACTCAACTTAATACCACCCTCTAAAATCTGCAATTCTTGGTCACTAACTTTCTTACGCAACTCTTTGACCTGCTCCAATTTTGCATCATCCCACAAACCCTGCTCACGAGCAAAGTCATCAACTTTAGCACGCAACATAGCTTTAGAAGCAATAGCACTAGCAAATGCAGTATTGTAAACTCTTTGACCTTCTTGAGTTATCTCTAAACTTGGGGCCACAATTGCATAAGCCTTTTCCTCTTCGCCGCTTTTTACGGTAAATGTAAATTTTTCAGCCATTATTCATCTCCTGTGATGTCCTGACGAACAATAAATTGTGTTTGATATCCGTCATAACTGACAGTATATCCTGATAATTCTTCCATAGCGCCTCGTAATTGCGCATTACCCTTATTGAGTATATCTGTCCTAGCTTGTTCCCATGCTTCACGGAAAGCTACCTCAGCTTCCGTTAGGTCACCAATATTTTTACCATGACCCCAAAGCTCGCCAAACAATGCCTCGAATGATGCCAAAGCACCAATCATCGTGGTCTTAAATTTCTTGTTTAAAACCTGCGTTAATTTCTTCTTAGCATACAACTTAGAACGCTCAGCATTAATTTGTCGCGCCTGTTTCGTTGCACGCTGCATATCTGAAAAGTTATCCATTTTATTTCCTTTCCTTAAACATCTTATTACTTTCCTGTTGTAATCTACGTTGTACATCCGGCATCTTATTATCAGTCACACCATCTGTACCAGCGTGTTGAATCATTCTTTGTCGTGTTTGTATCGCAGCTCTGTTCTGAATAGTGTTGCGACCCATAATACGATTTGCTTCATCTTGTGTTGCAGCAGGAATAAAAATTTCACCCGCGTTTGGGTGTTTGCTAGTAAGACCATCCTTTTCCAATCGTCTATCTAGCTTTTCTCTGTCGTGTTCCCTCTTTTGTTTTAATAACCATCCATCAAACAAATCATCATTTTCTATAACATCATCTGGCGGACAATCTGAATTTTCATATGCCCCGTCATACATGCGCGAAAATAATACTAGGGTGCGGCGCTCATCACATAGCTCATCAAAAATATCATTCTTTTTAATACTCCATAAAGACCTCCAAGGTTCTGTGCGTGCAACCTCACGATATTGTTCGACATTTAACGCATCAGCTATCATACTATCAAACAACGCGGCAAGAGCAAAACCATCTGGTTTAGGCGTAGAACTGTGATAAAGAACATAGCGCTGTTTCCACCATGACATTAAACCATCCAATGTGTAACCGTCTAAAGAATGTCGAATACGCTCCTGTTCACTGGCGCGCGCCTTAGAGAGTTTAAGAAGTTTGAGAATTTTCTCATGCTCTATCTTCGCACCCAATAATGTAGTGTAGGCGCGAATCTTATAATTCTCTATGTTTTTATGTAACTCTTGTAAATTATAGTCGCCCTGCGGAACCCATTGACCAGTACTGATTAATACACTAACCACACGCTGGTCGTTCAACATGTCGTCAAATCTGCATTTGTGTCGTAACTGCACACATTCTTCTTCTGCATCATACAATAAAGAATATGTCGGTAGAGCTACTTTATATTCTACGCCACGGACCCTATACTTAGCATATCCTGCACATAGGCGCGACACAAACCTATTCTTCCTCGCTGGTGTCAATATCATTATTTGCCACCTGTAATTCTAATGCTTGAACCTGTGTTGACAATTGGGTTATAATACCCTCCTTAGCCAATATTTGTTCTTTCATCTGCTCAATAACACGGCGCAATTCTGCATTAGCGCAATACAGTTCCCCTATCGCCATTAACATTTCTTCTTTCATTGTATCCTCAGTCCATATAATAAAAAAGGCCAGAAGTAACACTCGACTTTACCTGCCAGGGAAGCCTATCGCATCTACTTCTGACCCAAGTTTGATAGGAATTATCTATCCATTGAATCTATCCAGGTATTCCTAAACAACCTGGGTCTTCCGCTATGCTTATCCTACTACTATCCAAATAAAAGAAGGGCGCGTTTTTTACGCGCGCCCATCTTGTTTTACGCACCCAAACCAGAACCAATGTAATTAGTTCTGAGGGTCCACCAATCATCGCCACTAGCATTAGGGTCATACTCGTGCATAACAGTAAAGTCGTTATATGTTACATATGAGTATGTAACCGACACATTACCTCCACCAGCATCACCACCTGAATAGTTGACAGATGATAGTCTATTTTTGACACCAAGATACAAACGAGTACTTTCACATGTAGCAATGCGAATGGTGCGGTCACGTAGGTTACCTAAGTCATCCGCACAACCAGTACCAGTACTGTAAATACCTTCTTCTGTTGCTGAAATTAAATCACCAGAAATAGAGGTTACTTCAATTTCACAAGTAACTTCAACTGGGAATGTAACGAATCGGTGATATGGACCCTTACGACCTAGCTCATTAATCTCTTCACGACCGAAGTCACAAGAAACAGTAATGTTACTTAAGTGAGCACCATACTTACCATCGGTAAGTTCATTAATACCGGATTCGGTAATACCGTATACATCTGGAGGCAAAATTGTTGCATCAGAATATTGTTCTTGACCATTGGAGTCAGCACCATGAGTGGCCGAAACAGCAAATAGTAAGTCCCAACGACGGTTAACACCAGAATTACCTTGTGGGCCATTGGTGTTATCAAACGCGCCAGTCATATCAATTGCATTAGTAATAGTCACAAAGTCACTATTATACGTCTCACCACTAATATAGTCACCATTCTTCCAAATCTTGTTGTTACCAACAAGCGTAACATCCTCACTAAAGTTATCCTCTAATGGGAAGTTGTAGGTTACAGAACCTATATACATACCAGAACAAGCAACCACAGAAGGAGGTGACACACCAGACTCAGTACTAGAACTAGTATCTGGCCAAATACCAAGTGCAAACTTACACTTTACATTAGCTCTACCAGTTAGAGTTGGTTCAGTAGCATCTACAGTAGCCAAATGGAACATCAATGGATGACCATCAAGTACTTTAGATAAACTAACTTCTACGTCTGGAAGGTCTTCAATCTGCTCATAGATTTGTTGTTCACCCAATTGGAAAACCTGTTCCAAATTGAAGTTAGTAGACATACCTACAGACTGCAAACCGCGAATAGCCTTAGCCGTATCGGCAAAGTCCCAATCGCCTCCGTCGCCTTCTATATTTGCCTGCTGAATGGCGTAGTAAATTCTATTATTTGCCATACTTGCACCTATTAAATGTTATCTAAAATGAACGATACAATCGTCCTTAGAAAGTTTTCAACCAATATACCACTTTGATTGTAACCCCTCTACGTAAATATACACATTTTCCACCACAAACACCATCTTTTACCTAAAGTGGTCAGTTGCCACGACCCCAAATAATCTCAAGCGTCAAGCGCACCACTCCCTCATGTAGAGCAGGATGAATAGATTCTACTTCAGATACAACAGACCTTAAAAAAACGCTTTCTATCCATCTATATCCACCATTGGCAGCAGTATCCACTAATTCCGGGTACATCTTAGGACTTGCGATAAGCTCACCTCTACTATCTAATGGGTAATCTTCAGCAGCATTCATATCATTAGTATTAAATAGCCAAATAGTCTTATCTTTTTGCGCCCGTAAAATATCGACATACTTATTGCGGTCTGCGCGGCTCTCAGCCATAATATGTAATAAAATGTCTTGGTTCACATCTAAAGCTCCAGACCCTAATTCAAAACCTGTGGCATCACCACGAGGAACGGTCTCAATAATGATGGTGGGCATCTGGATTCTATGGTGCCCACCTACAGACCATGAACCATCACTAGTTTGTGCAAAATGAGAATGGTCAGCTCGAAATGTTTTATACTGTAACTCAGTCCACCAAGGAGCGTCGTCCGCGCGATAAACCTGTACATTTCTAAATGAATGCGCCACCTTTACCTCTGCATCAGTATCTAAAGCAGAGTCGAAGATTACCCTACCGAGCGGATAGTTAATGTGATAAGATGCAGCCGTTGGATTACCATCAATCTGAGGAGTACCAACTACAAGGGGGTTTTGTGTATTACTATCTATATCGACATAGTCAACACCTGTTTCCCATACCCAATCTTTGCGAATACCTTCCCACACTTGACCATCCGTGTAATTATCATCGTCTACACTCCGCAATAAACTATAGTCACCACCCCATACACTCGCTTGAGATAAAGCAACCTCAGTCCAACCACCTATCTTTAGAAATGCCCAATCTAACCACATCTTAAGATTGGTTTCGACTATATTCATTAGCTGGTCATTACCAAGATGACTTACTAACTTAAAAACTTCCCAGTCGTTACTACTCATTTAAGATGTCTCACTATCTCACGTTCTATTATTTTAGTAAACTTACTTGATACACTATCTATGGCACGCGTAACAAAATTATTTCTAGCTGTACCAGCAAACTCTGGTGGAACTCTCCAGCGCCCTCTTTCTGTGGCGCGCATAACCAATTCACCCGCACGACCAGGGCCAGGAGCCACAATATAATCCCTAATGATAATGCGGTCACCTTGTAATAGCAACCAATTTAACCAAGGAAGCATAGCACCCTTTTCAGTTACTTGTGTCGCCTCAGGAGCAGACAATACATCACCATAATCACTTCGCACAGCACTAATCTCTAACATATTCTTAGTTGTGCCGCGCGACAATTTAACAGTCTTGGGAGTTACTGTAATATTATTCACCCATATGTCTACTATATTACGAATCTTATTAGCACCATCAGGTAAACCGAACTCATGTTTTAGTTTACCACTGCTTAAAGACAAATATTCTGGAGTAGCCTCTAAAGCTGTTCGTATCAATGAACGTATCTTATTTTCAATAGGTTTAGCCGCGCGCGTTGTAGCCATATTTAGAGAATCATCCAGGGCTTTGCGTAAGCGCTTCTCCAACTCAGGAATTGTTTCAACAACCTTAACATTAACCCGCACCGGTACGCTCCCACAAAGTTATAACAAAGTCATCATTACCCCATCCAATAGGGGCTGGTGTACTAGCCCTTGTATACTTCTCTTTGGTTTGGGTGCTAATGTCAGTATCAAATATAATATAGTTAGCCTTCTTCAACTTTGAGTATGTGGTAGCAAAAGAACTAAGAGTTTGAACCATACCGTTTAAATCACGAGCATCATCCATATGCGCCCCACGAAAACCAATAAAATCCTTACTGTCCCAGATGACCATAAGATATAGTGTTTCTGTAGCTTCGACAACCACACGACCCCTGCCTTGACAATAAGGGCAAATTTGGCCATCTGGAAAAGGTATTGGTCCACCGGTCTCATATCTGTTAGCAGACTTTTTACCAATAACGTCTTCAATACAGTTTGGGCAGGAAGTAAATTTAGAACCGCTATAGATTAACTGACATGGGCGCGTCAATGCCGTATCCTCCAGTAACGCATCAATCGCATTCTTATGGAGGGCTTTCATATCACTTGTAATTATGCCTGTAAAATCAGTCATTGTGTACTCTTTCCCTTACGCCGCAGGTATATGTTCGTACCACTCAAGTCTTAAAGGCTATTACCAATTCACCACCAGACCCGGTAGCTGGAATATTATCTTGGTTATGCTGTACTCTAAAAGTGCGCCCAGAGTGAATTTCATGGTGTTCATACTCAACAATATTAACTGCACCGGTTGTACTGTCTATTGGCAGTGTTGCACCAGAATCAGTAACCGGTAATGGATTTGCGGACGATACAGGACCATCATTATCACCGATATCGCCCAGACCTATCTTGGTGATTTCATATACTGTTTCACCAATAGTATCTTTAGCCATCAACTTTGTCATAGTAAACTCCCATTAGGTTACATCGTCACCGCTGTAGTAACGTGGGTCATCGAATCTATCGGTATACTTATCTGTAATATCGGCAATATCAAGGGTAAGTTGGCGGGCATCCATACGCTTGGCACTAGCTGCCCTACCACCATATAGCACAGTAGCTCTGCGCATAGTTTGTAAACCGGTAGTACCACCGCTTACATTATAAATATCACTAGCCATAATTATCTCCTAGTTATATTATCACACCACCACGCGGACAATCATGTGAACTATGTACTGATGTACGCAGGTTATGTGGATTAAAGTTGTTTCCGCTAAACGGACTGAAAATTGCATGAATAGCCAAGGCATCACCAAATTCATATTCTGCCTTGAGTTCTTTATATGCTTCACATGGCCCCTTCTTTAATAATGTATCAAAACCAATCATTCGGTCTTTAGTTTTCAATATCGCCGGGCCAACGCGCGCCTCAATACCTGCTCGTAATGCTTCTGTACGATATGTACTAACATCAGCCAAACACGCAGCCTTTAATACAGTAAAATTAGTAAAAGGCTGGTCTTTAGTTGCATCAAGAGTAGGGTCTGGTGAAATATCTGGGGTATTAATATCTATCGTATATGTCGTAGCAAAATAGATTTCTTGCTGTACATATGTAGCACCAACCACCAGCAATTGGTCACAACGAGCATCAGAATATGTATATGGTTCAACAAGGTCATTAATTAACACCCTAAGCATCGTTACCATTGTTACGTCCCAAGACATTATTTACTCCTGTTATCTATCTTCTATCGAAATATTGACGCTACCAGACAATCTATATTGATGTATAGTATCATCTTCAAGCTCTGGTAAAGATTCAGTATCTATTACAAGTTTTACATCTTGCAAACCCGCAATATCTAATATCGCAGTTCTAAGAGCAACATAATCTTCAGGTGTTACACTAGGGTGTAGTTTTATCATTACACATGCCCATTTTTCATTTGGTGCAGGAATGAAATTAAAATCCCTTTGGACATACCCCTGATTAACCGTACGCTTTTGCTGTTCTGCCGCAGACGGAGCATCTGGGAATTGTATAGTATCAGTCATATTTACTCCTCATCTGGCGATTCTACTACTTCTAAACCATTTGCGGCTAAATCAACTTCTCCGAGGTTTTGTTGATTGGGAGGCAAAGAAACAATACTTACCTGTGGGAAATTTCCGCGTTGTGTAACCATCACACTTGCCTCAATAGTACATTGATATTTGCGCAATATCTTATCTAACTCTTCCTTACATTCATTAACCCTGGCTTCTTCAGCCTGTTGTAATAAAACCTGCGCTTCTCTAATTTGTTCTTGTCCTGTTTTACTCATTGTTTTTCCTTTAACTAATAATACCTAATTTTATAGTAGACCCGGTTGGGTCTTTTACTGTAATATATCCGCCAGTTAATGCCCCGCCACCACTACTGGTATAGTTACTTGCAAACTGTACATATCCACTACCAGTAGTTAATTTGATATCACCAGAATTTGATTCTAGATTAATATTGTTATAAGCAGTCATATCTATAGCACTAACAGAAGAACCGCTGTTATACGCATCTATAAAGAAAGTGGCTGTACCAGACACATATGACAATCTAGCTTTACTACTAGCAAAATTAATATACTGACCACCAGACGCTGGCAATAACACATCGCCGGCATCAACATAAATAGCCGCGCTATTAGAACCATCTCCTAAAGTAACCTTATAAGAACCAGAACTACTACTAAATTCACCTGCTTCAGATGAAGAACAAAATTTTGCATACACAGTAGTAGAATACTTCATCTCACTAGCCCAACTACCTGTAGCTAAATAGGCTTCGTAAGAGCTATTAACAAATTTGCCAGCTTGTGTACCATCACAGATTAGTGCAGTTCTTGGACCATCAGTTATATCCGCAGCAGCACTGCTAGTACCCAGTTTGGCAACGTTGCCAGAATATGATGCATACACTGACGCATTATATGAGGTACTTTCTGCTATAGATGCTACGTAGCTACCATTGGTAAAAGACCCAGCAGAAGCAGAAGTAACTAACTCAACAGTTTTACTATTACCGGAAAATTGTACTTTACCACTTGTAATAGTATGTTGCGCGATATTAGTGGAACCAACCCATTCAATAGAATAGTCATTACTAGCGCCCCAATAAAACTTAGCATCATCATTGGGCATTGTAACCGTATTCCCAGCCCCTTGAATCTTTAATACTGTGTTATTAAATGACCCAGACTGTATATTAATGGCGGTATCAGCGCGTATGCGCATTGTCTTAGATGCCATAGTTTGAATTTGTACAGAAGATGTTGTACCATATGTAAGAGACAGGGTGCCTACTGGAAAACTTTGGCTATTTCCATTAAATATACTAGCAACGAAATTACCCGTAGCAGTTTCTAATCTAATACCTTTATTATTCGTATCTTGTGTAACCTTAAAATTTCCACCGGTCACATTGTGTATAGCATCAGTGCTGTAGATAATTGTATAACCACCAGAGCTACCAAGTGATAATTCATAAGAACTGTTGCATATATCGACATAACGACTGCCATCTCTAAACTGACCGGCAATACTACTTGTGCAAAGCTTTGCTGTTACAGAACTATAACTAAAGTCACCCGCCTGCGCACCATCGGCTAATATTGCAGTAGCAGTAATACCATCAGAAAAATATCCAGCGCGACTCCCATCCGCCAAATCAGCAGTAAAAGTACCATCTTCCCCACGCACAGCATAGGACGCAGTAGCAAGGGTAGCGGTTCTAGTACTGGCTCCATAAGTAAACTTACCAGTATAACTCGTATTATTAGCTTCTATAGAAGTACCATTGCCACTAAACTTGACACCGACAGCGACACCAGTAAGAGTATGCTCAGCCCAGTTCGTGGCCGTTTCAAATCTCACACTATATGCTGTAGCGTTACCAAAATAAGCATAGCGGTTATCAGCCATTCTAGTATTGCCAGCAGTTACGTCTATAGCATAAGCACTGTTTACCAATTCTAAAGTTAGGGCACCACCAGTAAATTTACCAGCTATGCTACTACTATCATCACCAATAGTGGCCGTATAAGAGCTACCAGCATCTAGTTTATAACTACCTAAATCCACATTGGCCGTTGCGCCAGTATATGGCACAAAACCAGAAATTAATGAGGATGATGGATTTACACCAAGAATATCCCCTGTAAATTGTAGCGTATCATCTATACGCATCCAAGTGACCGCTGCCATTTAGTTACCTTTTGAAAACTGGAAGTTTGGTATATACATACTATTATACACCGATTGTAGATGGTATGAAAAAACCCTCGCTGCACTGAGTACAACGAGGGTTTCTTTTACTCGAATATAACGGTTTATAGAGAACCGAGGATTACGCGTCTGTTATCCAGAACGGCAAAGCCCTGTTCGCTCCAACCGTACACACCGGCTCTCTTCTGACGATGTAGAGCATCATCCTCGAATACGCTAGGCTCCTCGCGGAGTGGCATAACGAAAGAGTCATTCTTGCTCAAGTCAAGACCAACTACGATTTCAACGTCGGAACCAGGCATAGTACCTGAAAGTTCGTTGTCGAAGAATAGCTGATATTCTTGACCTTCACCAAGCTCATCAAGGTCGTGAAGATTCACGCCGAAAATGTTGTTAAGAGCATTATCGCCAGCAGCGATAAAGATTTGACGACGGGTTTCTGGGTCAACTTGGTCAACATTCCAGTTACGGATGTCTTCCATAGCCTCTGGGCTAACATATAGGTCAGTCAACTTGCCACGGTTAACAGAAGTGGAGTTACCACCACCGTTTCTACGCATAACAGTCTTCATCAAAGAGACAAGTCTCTTAGTGAACTGACCAGCAGCAGCGTCAGAGTCCATAACGACGATGTTACGGTCATAACCGGCGGTTAGGACGGTGTGCCAACCATCATCATTAAGTTTCTTTACGAAACCAGCTTCGTATACTTCTAAAGCACGTCCAACAATGTCCCAACGGGCATCGCGAGCATACTTTAGATTCCAGTCGATAGCATTACCACAATCATAGGTAGGTACCATGACGTAGTCACCTTCGACGTGACGTTGTGGAATATAACCCTGGTTAGGGATTGTGTATGCCACATGGTCTTTTTCAGTTCCAGGGGCTAGAAGGTCTAGTGGGAATTCAGAAGTAGCATTAGTCGTTAGACGAATTACTTCAAAAATACCATCAAGAATATCACCATTTAGCACACCCTGGCGTAGAGGGGTCTCAAGAGCCTTAGCGATTTCTCGCGTATTAGCCAAAGATTCCTCTCTGTCATATGAACCGGAAGCAACCAAGATTTTTTCTTCTCTTGAGCCAGCTTCAGGAACAAAACGTTTCTTTGTAGCCATAGTGTTAAAACTCCTCTTTATGAACCCAATGGGATATTGACTTCGACCTTGGCATATCCATCAGAGTCTTTACCCGATAGGAACTTACCAACTTTGTAAGTAGCACCAGTAACGGTTAGTTCACCGCTTGTGCCATAATAAGCATCGTCTCCAGCCTTTGGAGTTTGACCAGAAACAATACTATTGGTTACAGCCCAACCATGAGTACCCACGGTGACCTTGCCACCAAGTTGTACTTCATCCTTGTGCTGGTTGATGTGCTGACGAGTAAGGTCTAGGTTGACCACGTCGTTCAACAGCATACCAGCAGGAATACCGTCGCCGGTACCCGTTGGAACCTTAACCACAGCATTAGCATCATCCATAGCTGCACCCACACCTGTTGTAGAGGTGTTGTGCGTTACAATGATACCGCGAGTAGCTGTTTCATTCATGAAATAATGAATGTCAGTACCGTCTGTAAATTTGCGGTCTGGTTTTAGAGCCATTTTATTAAATCTCCTAAGAAATTACTTATTCTTCCGTTGAATCTTCTTCATCGGAATCAGATTTACCGAGTCTACTGGAAACCCAAGAAGCTAGAGACTGACGCACCTCAGAGGTGTCGTCTTCACTAGCTGCTGTACCATCAACCTCATCAGAAGTTTCAGCATTATCAAGATTAGTTTCCTCGGCGGAAGCCTCACCAGATTCATCTGTTTCTTCTTCGGACTCAGTTTCAGAAGCATTACTTTCTTCTGTCTCAGTCTCGGTTTCTTCACTTGTGCTAGTCTCTTCATCAGAAGTGGACTGAACCTTAGCAGCAGCGACTAGCTCATCAGCAATAACACTGAATTGCTCGTCATCAAGGTTGTCAAATTTTTCAACCTTTTCTTCTGCGGCAGACTTGTCAATACCACCATCTACGAGAGTTGAGACACGACTAGCTCGTGTTTTCTCAGCTTCTACCTTGCTTAGCTGCTCAGTCAAATCATTGTTAGCCGTAGTTAGCTCATCAACCTTAGAGGTTAATTCCTCAACCTCAGACTTGGCTTCTTTCATCTTCTTTTCATCCTCTTCGGACTTCTTAGAAGCTGCTTCCACCTGAGATGTTAGGTCGGCAATCTGTGTCTCATATTGAGATACATTAGCCTCTGCGAGCTTAGTTTCAAGAGTCTTATTAGTCTCTTGAGCGGCCTTGAGAGCCTCACGAGTTTCAGCTAGTTGAGTATTAAGAATATCAAATTCTGCACTCATTTCTTTTTCCTCGCTATTTGTATTATTATCTTCTTGAGCAGCCAATAGCTGTCTCTGTGATAAGTATACACCAGAATTGTTGTTAAATGGATTTTCGTGGATTGGGGGTTCGCTAATCTGTGTAGCATTAGCAAAGATAATGCTTGCTGGATTAGCTGGTTTATCCACATATCCTTTGCCGGAAAAGTGGAAATTACGCAATAAGCGCCCAACCTTGCAATCCTCATACACACCTTCGCCACCGTAGGCTCTAAGGTGTTTGGTTAACCACGCGGATTCTTCGTCGCGAGCAACCACATGATATGTTGCCGCGCCATCCGGCCATACTGCATAATCAAACGTAGGGAAAAGACATTCCATTGAAACGAACTTTTCACCTGCCTCAATTTGTTGAATTAATTCATCTACCTTATCAACCCATTCCTGATTTTGCCAATGCCTGTATATAACAGAACTGTTACATAAGTGGTATAAACATGGTAAATCAGAAACCACAGTATTGTCAGCGATGGTATTACCATCGTCATCAATAGCCCAACTATCGGTCATATGACCCACAATTTGGTCTTCCACATGACCAATATTATCAGGTTTATTAACCGGTGTATTTCTAGCTATCCAAGCCTCGACTCGGTCAAAAACGTCATCATTGAGGTTCCAAACTGTACTCACTAGAATAGATTTGGTAGGATACAACGTATAGTCGTTCATTCCGCTATTAGCTGCCATAACAGCAGCAATAACTTGCTCACGTAATGCTTTAGATTGTAGAGGGGTAACTAAGGTGCAATACGAAAGAGAACGACCATCTTTCAATTTGTCAGCTAAGCCGGGAACATCCGCCTCTGCGCGATAAATAGGAATATCATTCATATCAATACCTAATTAAGTCTACACCATTTTTTTAACGACGCTCTAAAAGTGCTTTTCCTAGATTCTCACGCACCTGCCCTTTATCGTCTTCCTCACCCCCTGTTTGTTCTTCCTGCTTAACAAACTCATATATATCATCCTTCTGAGCCATGACCCTAGTTACGGTCACCATATCCTTATCTTCGCTCATTTCTCGGGTTACAATAGCAGCATGAAATGGTTCATCATCACCACCCATACCAAACTTATAAAATTCAACATCGGTAACATTCTCAATCTCAGTACCATCAACTGATACCGATAGTGTTTTTTCCTTAGTATTAAATGTAGTTACAAATTCTGCCATTAGTTTTCTCCTAATATAGTGGCATATACAGATGCCTTTAACTTGCGTAATTCATCTACTTTCAAAGGTCTACCCAGTTCTTGAGTTACCTCAGAAGTCCATGTTTCATATGTTTTCTTAGCCGCCACAGGCACACCGCCAGAGTTTAAAGCAGCAACAATAGCTTTTTCATCTAATATACCCATTGGCTCCAAATTACACAGAACTCCGAACTTAATCATTTCCGCCTCTTCGTGCTGCTTGGCAGTTAGACTGCGTAAATTTTTCTTACCATAGTGTTCTAAAAGCCCATCATCAACAACGTCGGCAATAGCAACCAGGGCGGCGTTTGCCCATACCTCAGTAACAGCCTGTGACCACATAGCCTTAGTCTTAGGCTTAAAGGTTTTAGTCTTACGTGTTTTAGAATCTTTGGAGTTATTAGGTCTACCAGATTGCGGTTGCCCCTTCTTCTTGGTAGGCGGTTTATTAGCTCCACCACCAGGAGGTTGTTTCATTTTCAAAGCTGGTTGCTCACCCTTCTTAGGCTTAGGTAAATCTAAGCCAACCTGTGAAGGAGTAACCACACCAGATTGTAAAGCCACCTTTTTAAGAGCAAGCTCAAACTGTGGGTCGTGCCATGCGCCAGCTTTTGGAACTCTTGTTCCATTATCTCGCTCTTTTTGTTCTCGACGTGTTCTAATTTGCTCCATCTCTGGGTCACTGCCAAAGTGGTGCTGAATCAACTCTTCACTCATCATATTACGGTCTGCCAATTGAATTAATAGTGCCTTCTCAGCAATTTCATCACCAAGATTATTGTGGGTAAATTCTACTTTCGCTGGAAATCTAAAACCCATAGCCTTTTGAAGAATAACAAGTTCTTTTTCCCAAAAAGCCTTGAGAACTTGACGACCATATTCTAAGCGTTGAATAAGCGTTTTTAAAGAAATAAAGTTATTGGTCGTACCTGCGGCACCGAACGTACCTGTAAGAGTTGGGGGAATACCTAATCCCGCATAGATGTTATTTAGAGTAGGCTGATATTTCTTATCACCCAAGAATTGGTGAACAGTAGTCTTGCTCTCTACCAACTCAATATCTGGACCCCAGATTAAATCAAGCGTACCGACACTGGTATGATTACCCAAGATAGAGGCCAGCTTAGCAACAGCAGCCCTTGTTGGCGCAATGCGAGCCTCTAAATTACCGAGCTTGAAAATACGGATATTGGAAATAGCACCGTCCAAAGCGGCCATATCAGCCAGCTTAAGTTTTTCTAGCAGGGAAATATCATCCATGATTGCATAAATCATTGGATAAGCCCAAGGTAGCCAATCATCCTTCTTGTAAAAGTATACCTCTGTTTTGTCATCTGGTAGAGGAATTGGCTTATTGGTACGAGCGGCAGCTAGAATTTCCGCTGGAAGTTTACTTACCAATGCGCGTTCAGCACCTCCACGAGGCTTCTGAATCATTTTGCGCAAAGTTAATGGTAGTTTAATAGCATAAGTTGGACGACCTACAAAAGAAGCGAGCGCGCCACCCACAACCTCAACAGTTGAGGGGTCAAGAAAAACATATCTCCACGGTATTTCTCTTTTACTAATTTGAATCTTATCCGGTTTCACATCTGGATTCGCAGCACTCTTATACAACTCTTTCTCGACATTTGTGGAGATGCGCGCCGTTTGTCGTCGCACCACAACATTACCACGGCGATATAGTAAGTTTGCGAAGCGCTCAGAACGCTCCGCACCCTTAACTCTTTTCCACCAATTCTGGTGAAACTTTTCAATCCTCTTATTAGGATGTACAATACGGATTCCCTGGCTGGTAAAGTCTCCCATCAAGTCTATTACATTGCGAACTAAACCCACATGTTGATAAATATCATCTGCATGTTGAATAATGTGTTTGAGTCGTACTGGGGGAGCCTCATGTGGGCGAAAAGCATAATAACCTTGCTTGGTCAAACCTGGGCGACCAGATGTATTAGTATCCAAATTAGAAAAATCATAGTGTCTGCCACTATAATAGTTATTTGGTCTACCACCATAGTATGACGCCGACGAATTTTGAACTACGTCATATTCATCAACAGCCCCGGCCATAGCTCTAAAAGCGGCCTTTCTAGATGTTTCATCTCCGCCCCAAGAAACATATGCTTCGTTGATATTTGAAGACATACTTTCTATACTGTCGCTACGTGGATATCTTTTCTTTGCCATTTACTCTTTCCTAATGCAATAGAATTGTAAGGGGTTACAATACTATTGTACACCATTTAGCGCTAAACTGCCCCAAACATGTCCAAACTTTCTTGCATACCCTCGGCAAACCACTCTGGACCATTGTACATTTGCCCGTTCTGTGGTTTAATTTCTGAAGCAAATCCGCCCACAACCTCATACGCTATAGGAGCTGGCGCACGAGCAATTTGCCTACCAACCATATTAGCTATTACTAGTGATGAATAACGGTCTTTTCTTAAACGACCCTTTTTACCAGTTTCTAACTTAATTTCTGGAGTATCCCATCTATCTCTACCATTAACACCGGTACCAGTCCTGGTCTGAACAATAGTGGTTAATTCATTCTTGAGTTCCTCTATTTCTAATACACAATCCTCAAGTGAATCATAAATAGTGAGTTCCTTACCATGCTTTTCTTTGAAATTCTGCGCCCTTATACGTTCTTCTCCTGCTGCAATCTCCAGCGATAGGGTGTCAAACCTAGGATATAATAATACCTTATCTTCCATATCTTTACGCAAACCGTGATTAGCCGTAGAAGTCCACTCAAAGTTGGCAAACTGTACCATATCTAAGAGATGTAGTCCAGGCTCTATATCAGTGTCCGCTGGTTTATCTGGGTCAATAATAGGCCAGAGTTTGTGTTCACCAGCCTCTATCTTGTCTGTATCATGTAAGGCTTCTAACACCGCAATACCACCACCCTGTGCATCAATACCGATGGCAGCACCCAAAGGGTGATTTTGAGCAGGAGGAAAGACTCTCATAAGGTCTCGAATCTTGCGGGCGCAAAAACTATAGAAATCGTCCACATCAGTAAGACCTGCGCGACGACGTTTTTTGAAATCCTCCCTATTAGTTGTCCAACAATATACAACTCGTCTATGGTCGCCACATATTTGAAGAACTACGATAGAAAAGTTGTCCGCTTCAGATGCGGGGTCAATGCCATATACATATTCTCCATCTGGTTTACCGTGAACAACGGCATCAAACCACACTGGACCAGATGGTAAAACAACCGGCTTGTTGTCGGAGGTCACACAAGACTCAATTAGACTGCGCTTAAAGAACCCATCAGAATCAGCGGTGAAACATGCGCCATATTCCATCTGATAGATACCAGAGTGAACTGTAGCTTTCGCTCTCGTTACAACGCGGTCATCCATAAAGCCCTTTGGAATCAGGTCGTATGGCACACGAATGACGCTATAGTGTCTATAGTTAAAGTGTTCTGGGATACCTTCTTCTGGGTCAAACCACTCTCGTAGATTGCGTACATCACCATCAGAGCGCACAAAAGCACAATACCTCTTCCAGTAGTCCGCATAATGTTTAAAGTCATAGTCGGCTGTACCGGAGATAATAATCTGGTTTCCTTCACGCGCCTGAAAGAACTCTTCATCTGCATCATCCCAAATACCTAATTCTTTCTTCTTGGCACGGACTGCATATTCTTTTACGTTCTTTACTGGGTCTGCGGATACAGCAGCAAAACCCTGAACAACGGTCTCATAAATATCAGGAGGTACAGATGCAAATTCGTCAGCAATAATGATTGTAGCGCGCAAACCACGAATCTTAGTACCATCACCTAGCGGAATAGCAATTGTCCAGTTTTCATTAAGTCGCATAGTACAACGGTCTACGTCTTTACGAGGTCCGCTATTCTGGTCGCACAGGTCACGCAAAACCGGAGCATTGCGCCATAGTGTTTCCATGTACTCAAAAATAACCTTGGATTGACGAAAGGCCGCACCCACGATAACAATCTTTACACCTGCTCCACCAGTCTTAGCCTCTGGGGTTAAAACCATACGTAGCATACAGTAAAGAGCCATCAACCATGATTTACCAAAACCACGAGATGCTACAAACATAGGGAATGGACGAGTCCACAGTTCTTCTAAGATAGCTGCTTGTTCTGGCAACAGGTCAACACCCAAGAGTACCTTGGCAGCATAAGAAAGATAGTGAGGATTTTTCATCACAGCTAATTCGCGCAAACCTGGGTGGTCTAACTCATTACGAGTGCGATTGGTCAAAGGGTTGAACAAGTCCTTTTTAATTTCGTCGATATTATCAAGACCTAACCATGCATTTTCGATTATGTCTTTACGTCGTTCTAAGTCAGTCGATTTGATTTTTGCCATTGTAAAATTCATATACACGTTTCATAATGCCAATACCAACCATCTGTGCATTATCAACGTCACCACAAAACACGACTGTGACGTTATGCCTGACCATAATCTCCTCAAGTCTTTTCATAATGAATGGTCCGCGCACTCTAATTTTTCTCCACTTGCTCTTAGGAATATTAGAGCCAACAGGATAGGCCATGACATCATCTATACTAAATTCTAAGATAAGAAACGAATGTGGGTATGCCTCCATGCGTTCCAACTCACGCTCAAAGCGCTTCTCCGTTACATTGGTGGCAACCTCAGAAACAGACTTTTTACGCTCAATACAGAGTTTATCCTCCAAACCCAACACCGTATAATCACCAGTATCAAGTTTGCGAACTCGCACATCACTTATCTTTTCGCTTCTTATTTCCCACGGAGTTTGTTCCCGCGTGTCCACTAGTACCTCGAACATATTCATCATTTCTTAATAGGGTTTGAAAAAATTCAGCATAGTTTAACTCACTACCACGCACCATCTTATGATGAGCGGCACACAAAGTGATACCATTACTGTCTATAAGACGCAAGTGTGGAAACTGCGCCCAAGGTAAGATATGGTGGGCATGTAAGTTCTTGGTACAGTTACACCCAGGCCACCTACACACCCGACCGTCTCTACGACGAATTTTATTTCGCCACCTTCTATACTGCTCATTTTTGTAATCGCGCATAGTCACTATCTATCATTTCTGCGACTAGCTCATCAAAGCTAACCTCTGGTTTCCACTTGAGTAACGCCCTGGCCTTACTAGGGTCTCCTAGTAAATATTCAACTTCAGCAGGACGATAAAATTCAGGGTCTACAACCACAAAGTATGGACTCAAGGCAAGGTCTAGGCCCATGTGACGCAGAGAAGAATCAAGGAAGTCTTGAACTGAGCGGGTTTCGCCAGTTGCAATAACATAATCTCCTGGTTTTTCATATTGCATCATCATCCACATTGCAAGCACATAATCTTTAGCATGACCCCAATCACGCTTGGCTTGAAGATTACCAAGGTGCAATTTTGGAAAACGACTATTATTGGGACCATAGATATAATCCGAGGACTCTAAACCTTGGATACACTTTTCACTAAAGTTGGTTTGTAGAGCCCACGCTTTAAACTCGGCCATCCACTTTGTAATCTTCCTAGTTACAAAGTTCTCACCTCGACGCGGACTTTCGTGATTGAACAAGATACCAGAACACGTAAACATACCATATGCTTTGCGATACAATTTGTTTAACTGGTGTGCAGCTACTTTAGCAACAGCATACGGTGACTGTGGACTAAACGGAGTACGTTCATCTTGGAAGGGCTGTTCCCCTCCAAAATAATTACCAGAGCTATTATCCCCAAACATCTCAGAGGTAGAAGCGTGATACACCTTTGTTTCCGGTGAACAAGTTCTTACAGATTCTAATACATGCTGGTGTCCCATCACAATGGTTTGTGTGGTATAAACCGGTTGTGAGAAGCTAGTACCAACATGACTCTGCGCGGCTAAATTGTAGCACTCATCGGGCTGATACTGATTAATTACACCGGATACCGAGATAGGGTCTGTAATATCTCCCTCTACTACCGCAAAATGTCTGTGCTTACGCATAATCGGGTCAATGCGAGTGGTATTAGAAACACTACTACGTCTTACTACGCCCACAACATCATAACCCTTTTCCAACAGGAGTTCACTCAGGTATGAACCATCTTGTCCTGTAACGCCGAAAATAACGGCAGTTTTTCCTAAAACACCCATTAGTTATTTCCCATGGTAACGGTTGTAGTATTTTCATTAACTGGCTTGTCTTCATTAATCACAAACACACCAGTACGCTTACTGTTTACCTTAGACTTAGTGATGGTGGCTACGGAGTCTGGAGAACCTTGGCCACTATAAGGCCCACCAAACCGTGGTTGAGATTGACCTCTATGTGCGCCCACGTTTTGTACGTTACGCACAGCTTTATTCTCAGAGTTTTTATCTGGAGTTTTATCCACATCAAACTGAGGTACAGCTTTATACTCTGCGGCAATCTCTGGGGCTGGTGGTAGTTCATCTTCTGGCATAGGTTCGTTTGCTGGCTGCATTAACTCAGCCTTCATTTCCTCGGCCAGTTTAGTTTCTTCTTCTCTCATTTGAGTCGCTAGTTTCAGAGCTTCTATTCGTATTCTCTCTTCCTCAGTAGGGATATTACCAGGATTCTCAGGGTCATCCTGAGCTGTCTTAGCTTCCATCTCATCTTCTGTTGGGCCTTGGGGTGCGTTATCGACAATATATGAATCTTTATCATTCACTGCGTCATCTACTACCTCTTGCACCTCCTGCAATGCCACGCTCTCTTCTTCAATACCATCAGCGTTTGTGGTCTTTTTCACCTTGGTAACTGTCATATTTTTACTCATCAATTAGGTCCTTTAAAATGGTTTCTATATGGTCTATATCTTGATAATTTATTGTTATCAAACGAATATTGTTTTGTTTGCAGTACTCTGATTTAATAGTATCGCGTTTGACTTGTAACTTAAACTGCTGTTCTGCTTGCTCTTGGGTTTTTATACCAAATTGACCAATCCGCACTGGTCCATAATGTTGTTTACCATGAAATTCTACAACAGTATTCAAAGACGGAATATAGCAATCAAATCTTAACAGTCGATAATACTTACATCCTGGAAACGTCTTTTCTCGTTCGTAATCTATTTCTAATTGGGTGAGAGTGGACCATATCATATGGTTGCCCCAAGAATTTATACATCCGCAAGATTTAGTACCACCATTACGCAAACTACTTACTTTGGTTATATGTGTGTTACCACAATCACACTTACACTCCCAATATCTTTTTCGGTTTTTTGTATATGCGTATTTTATAGCTATGAGTTTACCAAATCGTTGACCCGTGATGTCTAAACTGAGAGCATTTGATAAGCGCTGACTTTTTAGACATCCACATGATGTGGTAGTGCCAGACCTTAAATCTCCAGTGGCTACCACTATATGATTCCCGCATCGACACCTACAATCCCAGGTTCGCTTACCACTTTTGTTTCTCTTTGCGGGTTTCACACAGGTTAAATAATCAAAAACTTGATTGGTTAAATCTAGCGTTTGATTGTTAGACACCAGCTCCCTATGTAGGCAACCACAAGATTGAGTAGTGCCACGTTTTAAAGCATTGCCATTTACAACAGTGGTGTTACCACAGACACATCTACACAACCAATGCACACCATTACGCTGTTTGTGTGACTTGCTTAATACTGTTAATCTACCAAACACTTGATGGGTTAAGTCTTGGTTCGCATTAATACTACGTTTAGATAGCTTTAAATACCTTGCTCGTGAAAAAACTTTTTTGGTAGTAGTACGCAACATAATAGCTATATCTTTGGCCTCAACAGATGTATATAACTTTCTTAATATATCGTCCTCATCTTTGGTCCAATACTTGCGCATATTATTCATCCTTTATCACAGTTTCAGGTGTTAAAAATGGCTGGTCAACCTTACCGTCTTCAAACTCATGGTAAGCACTAAGTCTTTCTTTGGCCTTATCTTTTGCTAAGCGCATAAGTTCGATTTGTTCTCCCTCGCGCTTACGAAAATCTGCATCCTCCAACATGCGCAAATAACCGCGCCATGTAGATTTACTTTCTTCAATACGTTTAATACGGTCAGAACGACCCGCTTTCATAGACTTCTCTAACTCGCGGTCTTCCTTGCGTAGTTTCTCATATTCGTTTGTATGTGTACTTAAGCCGGAAATTAAACTACCATAGATACCCTCTAACTTAGAAAGCTCCATCATATCAGTAGGTTCGGCCTGTAATTCAGACTGTTCTTTCAGAGCGTCAATTTTCGCACGTATTCTGGAGATTTCCTGTCTAAATCTATTTTCTTCCCGCAGACACCTGTTAATCTTAGTCTTAATCATTAACCATTGTTGCAGGGTAATTTCTTCGGTGGGCTCGACATCTTCTTTGAATTGGTGCATGAAGTGAACCCAGGTTTCGATAAAGAGCTTCTGCTCTTCCTCGGTTGTTTGAGCCTGAACCTCAGGCCAGTAATAGCGCGTTGTCAACATGCGCCGCAAACGCTGGTCTTCGTTATCTTCAAACTCATCTAGGGTGCCAATGAGATTCTTAGCCTCAATAAATCTTTGGATTGGGGCCACAGTTCTATTCAGATTAGCGGCCATCTCTTCTATATCCATTTCATGTACATTACGAATAATATAGTTTTCTTCATCTGTACTTAATCTACCACGTTTCTTTGACATCTATACCATGCTCCTCTAATATAACGCCTATGGCGTGTTGTAACTTTTCGCGTCTTGGCTTTGGAAGTCTAGAACCTTCCTGAGAGATAAGCCAATCTCGACGCAGATTCATAGGAATGTTGCTGTCTATAAGCTGGTATATTTCTGCATTTTCTACTGCATCACCAATATTATCCATCAACTTCATATTATCTTCATCTTCGTCGCGCACCCCAGCAAGAGTCACTGGAGTCATAAGATTCTTCTTAGTCGCATTTCTGCGTATCCAACCATAGTACCAATGGCACTCATGGGTATCTTCATACTTATTACATATATCAGTGTCTATACAATATGCGTCAACCGGACACTTTAAACAGGGTTTGTCTGGGCGTTCAAATTTATTGCGCTTAAAATTGTAAAGGGAGTTTCTCACAGATGTCCAGAGATATGGTTCCAACTTACGGGACTCATCATAGGCTTCCAAACTTTTCCAAGCCGCCAATCTTCCCTGCTGTTTCATATCATCAATATCGTGATACCCAAACCTAAACTTATACGCCAATCTCGCAACCACCTTCTCTATAACGTCTAGAACCTCTTGCTCTGTCATGTTACTTGGAAGCTTCATCTGTGTCTCGTTTATCCTCTAAGAATGTGAGTTCTTCGGTTATTTCTACAGGAAATTGTACAAACCTGTAATATGGGCCGCGCCTACCTAGTTCATGTAGTTCATCGCGGTCAATCAATGCAAAACTAGAACTTTCCTCATCTTCGTCTTCACCGTCTTCGTCTTTTTGTAACGTAGCTTTTGCGGCTTCTGGGCCTGGGTCGGGTATATTAAGTTCAGACTTAACTTGTGCATCCAACTCAGCGGTGGCTTTAGTACTCAGAACTGTTGGCACCAACTGGTCGCCACCCTCTTTTTTATCATTTGTCATTATTTTCTCCAAAAGTGGTTGACATTAAGTATCCTATAGCACATAATATTATACACAGGAAAAGTGGTGAATGTTGCTGATTTTTACAAAATAGGAGAAAAAAGATGAATAAAGTATGGTCTGAGGTCGAAAAAGACTATATTAGACAAAACGCAGGCACCATGACGGATGCTGTTATTGCAGCAAATCTATCTCAAAACACAGGACGCAAAGTTAGCTTACAAGCTGTGCGCAAACAACGCCAGAAGATGAAGATAGCTAAAAAACCCGGTAGAGGTATTTGTGCATTGATGCAGGAAGAAAAAGATAGGCCCCAAACTGATGATACGGGTGTACCAGCTAATCTAACCCAATAAGCATAGTGTTAGGGCACCAAAGAAAATTTCAGGATTCTCTCAAGTTTAGGTCTTGACAGGACGAAAATATGTGGTAGAATGTCGAGTACAGAGAAGGTCTAATACGACCAAACAAGGACTTTTAGGATTGGAGAAATGATGAACTTACTATTGTTGACTGACTCGTACAAGTTTACCCACTGGTTGCAGTACCCCAAGAAGACCACTAAGGTCTACTCCTACTTTGAGAGTAGAGGCGGGGAATTTGATGAAATCGTATTTTTCGGACTGCAATACTACCTTAAGAGGTATCTTGAGGGACAAGTTGTAACTCGCGACAAGATTGACTATGCTGAAGAAAGAGTTAATGCTCACTTGCCGGGTAGATTTAATCGCGCGGGTTGGGAATACATTTTAGATAAGTATGAAGGACGCCTGCCTATTCGTATCAGGGCGGTCCCCGAAGGTACTGTCTTACCTCCACATAATGTTATGATGACTGTGGAGAATACTGACCCTAATTGCTATTGGCTCACCAATTATCTAGAAACACTATTGGTGATGACGTGGTATCCCAGTACGGTTGCTACCCAAAGTCGCTCTATGAAACAGAGCCTTCTTTACTACCTTAATGAAACTGGCGGTGTTGCCGGCATTGATTTCAAACTACACGACTTCGGCTTTCGCGGCTCAACGTCTGTAGAAAGTGCTGGAATTGGTGGAGCCGCCCACTTAGTCAATTTCAAGGGTACCGATACGTTCCAGGCGAATGAAGTGTTATATGAATACTATGATGAATATATGGCTGGGTTTTCTATCCCTGCCTCAGAACACTCTACTATCACCTCTTGGGGGCCTGATAGGGAGTGTGAAGCTATGCGAAATATGCTTGTGCAGTACCCAGATGGACTTATGGCATGTGTCTCAGATAGCTTCGATATTATGCGTGCGTGCAAAAGCTACTGGGGCGGCGCTCTCAAGGATATGGTTCTAGAGAGGGATGGAGTATTGGTAGTCAGGCCAGATAGCGGGTATCCACCTAAGATTGTGTGTCAGGTACTTGAGGCTCTCGGTGACGCTTTCGGAACAACAGAGAACAATGAAGGCTACAAGGTATTACACCCCAAGGTGCGTGTCATCCAAGGTGATGGTATTGACCATGAGATGCTTGAGATTATTTTGGCACACATGAAGAGTAATAAGTGGTCCGCAGAGAATATCGCCTTTGGTAGCGGTGGCGGACTTCTACAAAAGGTCAATCGAGATACTTGTAAGTATGCGTTTAAATGCTCGTATGCTGTGGTAGACAAGACAGAAATCGAGGTTTACAAAGACCCGGTAACTGACCCAGGTAAGAAAAGCAAGCGAGGACTTCTCTCGTTGGTAAGAAATGGCGATGGTAGCTGGTCCACCAAGGGAACCTCAATGTTGACTGACTTTGAGCAGGATGAGTTAAGAACAGTCTTCCTCAACGGGGAAGTGCGGGAAATTGATAAGTTGGCCGCAATTAGAGAAAGGGCTAAGTGCTAATGCCAGATTTTTGCTATCAGGTGCAGGTGGAAGCTATAGGCACGGACAACGTAGCTGTGCGCAAACTAAAAATTGGGAGGATTGTTAATGTTTAAGTGGTTATTTAAAAAACAGAAAGTGGTAAAGCCGCCTAAAGACCCCGAGGATTTTTCGTGGACTAAAATAAATAGTACGCGATGGACAACAGAAAATTATTGTCCGCATTGTCATTATGGTAATTTGACACATGCGGAAAAGATGGCGGATATTTGTGACCAGTGTGGTGGCATTCTAAACGGATACTATTACCGCTCCTACCGGCAGATTTGGGATGGGGAAAAGTGGACATATCAGTATATCATCAGGGCGGGAACTCCCCAAGCGCGCCAAGTAGAGATTTATGAGACAAAGCTACCGGGAAACAAAGGAGACTATTAATGTGCCTATTCGTAGATAGAGAAGATACCAAAGAGTTCTTAGAGGGCGGATTTGATTCATCTGGTTGGCTAACAGCCTATAAGATGTTAAGGTTGCGCAGGGGAAACTGTATAGTCCAATGTTTATAAGCGCGCACCGAGATTATACGCTGAATACGCCGGAAAAGTGGGCGTGGGGCGGCGGTTGGCGGCGAGCTACGGGCTGGGCGGGTATTCCGCTGACGTGGTATACGGGGGTGCGGAGGGCTAAGTGGTTTGCGAAATATGCGGACTATGATAGTAGTATCTCTTGTGGTATTCATGTTTCACTAAAGCCTGCATCATTCTACGGTAATATTGCCGTACCGGTTAAGTGTCATAGGCGGAATTTTCTAGGGTGTGATGTGCGCCTTGATAATGAGGCCGCATTTACAAAGGTATGGTTGGACCCGAAGATTGTAGAGTTTCTCGGCACTGAGAGGGTGTGGCAACGAGTGGGGGAGCAGTATCATTCGTTGGTGGTGGAGCGAGAGGTGGTTGAGGGGTCGCACGGCTCCGTAGTGCGCTATGGCGTGGATTATTTTAACGGCGATGTTTTGGTGGAGTAGGGGAAAAGTGGTCGTTTCAATTTTGCAAGGCCCCTAGTTTTTTGAGCCGATAATGAATAGTAGATGGCTGTACACCCAATTTTTTTGCTATATCTGATTGTTTTATGCCAGCCTGATATAGTGATAACACATCTTCATCTATAACCTTTGGTGGTCTACCCCATGTGGGTTGGTTGTCAGCACCATCCATAGCGTTGTCTTCATCTGTACCAATAGTTAGATGGGCGGGATTCACACATAGTTTATTGTGGCAAGTGTGTCTGACTATCATGCCCGCTGGAATATCTCCATGTGTTAGATAGTATTGAATACGATGGGCGTGCGCGGAATGTCTTTTTTTGGGTAGAGATGCCCAAGTCATTTCTCCATATCCATCTTTGTTTGTGACTGGCCCAGTCCATAACCAGCATGTTGAAGTCTTATGGATGTAGTTGTGAAATCTATTAAGATTTCTAGCTCGATGTAGAAACGGATAACTAGCAGCATACGCATTACAATTATAGGTTTGTTTGGGTATGCGTTGTAATACACTCTCTAGGTGTGGGCACTTACCTTGTAATAGTATACCAATTTCAAATTTATCCCCGCTGTCCCAATCTGCTTGCATCTGCGTGTTTTTATGCCGTCTATATTGTAGGTGAGTCAAATGCTCTTTGAGTCTACGAAATACCCAGCATGAATAACCTATATAAGATATGTGTTTAGTTCTATTGGCTAAATAATAGATACCATGCTTGATGTGTCTAAGTTTTTCTAGTTGCGATTGAAACTGTAATCTAGCGTTATTAAACTTTGGCTTACCCTTTAGTTTATGTGTCTGACAATATCTATAAACTACCCCATATGACAGTCCTGTTATATCAGCCATTTGCTGATAGGACATAGTATTGGATAATTGATGTAGTTGGTTTTGTTGTGTTTGAGTCAAGAGTATTTTGTTGCGTCCCATACCATTTCTCCGTGGATTATTTAGGATTGAAAAAGGCTACACTATATTATACACGACGACGGCAGTTTTGTCAACACCACCGCACGTTTTTCCAGAAATTGCGGGAACCCGCAAGATATTAGAAAAACCACCGGGTTAGTTTGGTATGGAATGTGCTACGATAATACCATGCCAATCGGCAACAAAGAAAATGCGAGAATCTTTCTGTTTTCTTATGTTTACCTATTGACATAGCCGATGATTATGATATAATCAAGGCATACAAAGGAACAACACAAGGGAAAACGACATGACAACTGCTATCATTACCTTTGGCCGGAAAACTATCATTCGCACCTTCCCCGGTGAGATGCACGCCGCACAATATGTATCGTTCATCGCTCAGATTCAATCTCACGCGGTACATTGCGAAATCAAAAATAATCCGAAAAAAGATGAGAAATAGTGGAGAACACCCCTTGACAATGCCGATTAATATGGTATAATCAAGGCATGATGACAAGGCAAACCACAAGCAACGGAGACACGAAAATGACAATCGCACAAACAATGCACGCTGGTGACCAAGTGGAGTTCATGTACAATGGACGGATGCGAATGGGTACGGTCGAACCCCGCACAAAGACGGGTTTGGTCACCCTTCGCCACTTCGACGTTCGCGTGGATGGCGAATACAAAAGCTACAAAGTGGAGAAAATGAGCAAGGTGCGATTCCTTGGTATGCTCCACGGCGTGGCCTACCCCCGATAGCTGGCGGGCAAATCCAGTGGGGTTAGTTTAGCAAACCGTTGTTCCCCCTAAGTAAAACGGGCGACCCTAGTGCGAAGCTAGGTGAGATAGGTATAATAGTAGTTCAATCGGCAGAACAGGGTGTAACGCCTGGGTTGGGGGTTCGACTCCCTCCTACTATACCTATCCCGCCTATGTTCACACTCACACCATTCTTAAAGGAAAGCATGATGACCGAACAGCAAGCACCCAAGCAACAACGTCCTACCTTTGAGCTGAATATGGTAGCCCGGCATCGGGATGGCACACCCAAGCTCAACAGCAAGGGCAAACCCCACCGCAGAGCTATCGCCACGGATGACGCTGAGGAACTGGCAAACTTCTTCAATCGCAAGTAAACAACTCGTGAAGAATTGGGGAGAAGCAGCTTAGGTAGTATAAAGCTCTGTTGCTCAATGTACTACCTAAGCCAGCCCCCTATACGCCCCGCCCCAGGAGGGTACACACGGGGCGTTCTTCATTTACACACCACATTTCCCCTTCTACTGGGGGGTGCGGGGTGCCGCCCGCTCGACGTAACTCCTTACACAGTAACGACTTACGACGATTATCTATAGCACATACCATGCCAATGAAAATCTTTTTATTTTGCCGGCCTTTGGCACACCATTATACGCGAAATCCTAATCTAAGGAAATATTGGAGCTTTCCCTAAGTGCTTAGTACGTAACGACTTAAAATTTCCATTTTTATTTTCTCACCCTTTGGCACAGCATTTGTGCAACTCCATCTGTACTCATATCGACTACACACAAATCTCATTTTGAGATTCCCTAAGTATATGAGATATAACAACTTACAACGAAAAAGCAAAACTGTCGTCAATTTGTTGGTGCAGAAGGAAATGTTAATATAGGCGGTTTTACCTAAACCCTTATCCTGCAACAACTTAGAACTTTGGCACACTATTCATTCTTTGGCACGGTATTCGCTATATGTATATATCAGAAAGCAAAGGAAAACAAAATGAGCTGGAAAACACAAAGAATCCGAACCGAACAAATCAGACGCAAACAACGAGCCGCTGGCTACGGAGTACACAAGATGAACGAGCGAATTGTCAAAAAAGAGAAACTGCGCAACCTGGGCGGCGGCGTGGTGGAAGAACTGGTTACCCTGGAACGTACCACCGAAACGGGTGAGAAGGTTACCCGCACTGTGGTGATGGAGGCGGATTACTCGTAAAGCTGGATAAAATAGGCGATAAAGCCCAAATGGGCACATTAGGCGGGAATGATATCTACCTCGCCGGGGACTAACCTCCATTCGCCTATTCTACCCAATTTTACACATGGTACTTTAGGAGGTTTGCTGGGTAGGGCTCGGATACAAAGGGACATGATACCCCCGCGTATGGCCGAGATTTCATACCAAGGTGACTAACACCATCGGAGGTCGTATCCCGATAAGATAGGTGACTTGGAGTATGGCTAAGACCCCTACCTAGCAAGCCCCTAGAGGGACTACAATACAGGTGCGACTGGGTGGACAGCGTGAACCATAACTAAGAAAATCAACCACAACTCTTAAACAATTACACACTTACTGGACATATGTTGGACAAGGCCGACTACCGTAAGCCCTTGGGCATACCCCACGTAAGTATATCAACCAACCCCCTGGGTGTGATACTAGCTAGGAATTAACCGCGAAAGCGGCTGGCCGGGAGAGGCTGGTAAGCCGGGCGAGGTAGCACCTAGAGGGGTTTTTTATTTACCATGATTTTCCCCTACCTATGGGGGGTACGGGGTGCGCCCCGCTTGACGTAACTCCTTTGATACCAACAACTTAGGACGATTCCCCATAGCAAATACCATGCCAAAAGTATTTTGTGTTTTTTCCTGCATAGCTCTTGACACAATAGCCGATATTGTTATAATAAGGGCAGACAAAAGGAAAGGACACACAATGGCTGGTTTCATAACTAAAACGGAAGTATTAAAGAATCGCGAACTAATTATCCAACAATGGGGTAAAGAGTTTTACGATGCCTGTTTGGAAGCACCAGAAGGAACTACATTTCTCGGCCTACTAATTATTTTCGAGAAAATCTGAGAATTTTACCGCATGGGTATTGACACGGTTTCCGATTTTGGTATAATAAGGGCAGTTCAAGAGACAACACCACACAAAGGAAAATGACATGCTGACCGACAAAGAATTTGCCGCCTACGCCCGAATGACCGAAGCTGATGTTGCCGCCATCGGCCCCGATGCTGAGCCGTTCACCTGTTTCGAGCTGACCATTGACGATAAGGGTGCCCTCCCCCTCTGGAGGACTAAGTTGGCCACCGTGACCGAAACCGAATTGAATCGGCAAGATAGGGAAGATGCACTGGTGAGGAAGGAAATGCGGCTTAAGCGGTATGCGGAACTTGCGGCTGCTGAGCAACCTCTGTTCGAGGACGAGGACGAGGAAGACAGCGACGAATGGGATAAGTTTTTCGATGGTGACTACACACTGGGCAACAGGGCAAGCCAGGCAAGGTGTACAAAGCACGCAATGGGCCCAATCTCGGAGGACTAGGCGATGTGCAAGTGTCGGGTATGTAAGGGCAGAACGGTAGTCAGGACTAACCCCATCACCAAGGTGACTTACGTAGTCTGCGTAAGCTGCAAGACAGCGGAAAGGAAATAGTACCAATGGGTGATAAGCGATGCACCTGTAACGGCAAAATGATTGTTCGCCGTGTGGCCGGCAATCTGTACTGGGTTTGTCGGGTATGTGGCTCAAAAACACCCTACCAATAGGGGGTACAGGGCGCGCCCGCCGCGTCCTAAGTGCTTACAGCACAAGGACTTACGACAACATCACATAGCAAATAGTATGCCAAGAAAAACTTTATTTTCTTTCAAGATTATCTGTTGACAAGCCGATAATATATGATAGAATGAAAGCATAAGAAACAACCAAACAACGGAGGGCACACATGGGTGATTACGCAGCAGCAGCACAAGACGTGGATATGTACATTCGTCAGGGTAGCTCCATTAGTGTGGCGTTGAAACTCGCCGCCGAAGATTGGGATTTGGATTTGAACCACTTGACCGATTTGTACCTTGAGGCCATAACCAATATAGTCCGCCGGTATTTGCTGGCATAGCTAAACCAGCCCCATGTGGCCGCGTGGGCATAGTCAGCAATTTATGGAGAACTGGCATGTTTGGCATGTTTGAGGTATTGGAGTACTGTGCAGAAACCATGAGCGTATACGATATGATATTGTGCGGGTTCTGGGTATTTATCCTGTTGGGTATTTTTGTGTGTGGTTCACGATGACTTTGACACAAATCGAAACACGTTATCTGTGCAGTCGCCGCGTAGCCTTTTTGGTGGTACGAATTGACAGAGGCATCGAAACCTTCGACAGTATGGTTTACAACCTCCATATAGGTGGTACTCCGATTACCCAGCGTGAGTACGTCGCCCTTACCAACATTCTTGGGTATATGGTGCAGTAGAATGAAGAAAACACTCAGGCTCATATTGTGGCCCACATGCAACCGCTCATGCGAGGGGTGCTGCAACAAACAGTGGGAGTTGAACAAACTACCCCACTGTACCTCCTTCAAGGGGTATAACGAAATCATCCTAACAGGTGGTGAACCGATGCTCTATCCCACTTCAGTGGCGTTGGTTACCCGCCAGATTAGGCAGCAAAACCTCTTTGCCAAAATCTATATGTACACCGCCAAGGTGGACGATACGATGGCCGCATTAGGGGTATTGCAGTACCTCGACGGAATAACTCTCACCCTCCATGAGCAGTATGATGTGGCCGCGTTCCAAACCCTGGACGACCTACTCGTACCCCCCATATGGGGTGGCAAGGAAAAGAGCTTGCGGCTCAATGTCTTTGATGAAGTGAACATCGACGGCATCGACACATCAAACTGGATTGTGAAAGACCATATTGAGTGGATTGAGGATTGCCCGGTTCCCCCGAACGAAGTACTGATGAGGTGGTGGAAATGAGTTTGATTTTCTTTTTATGTGTAATGGTGCTGGTACTAGGGAAGTTTACCTGGGGATGGTGGCTTATCCTTGGGGTGCTGTGCTGCCTACGCCTGCCCTTGTTGAAAAGAACTACTGGCTGAAATTACCCAGGCCATATGTGAATAACCCCACGAACAGGTGGTGCGGGGCGCGCCCGCCGCGACGTAACCCCTTACTATCAAAGGACTTAGGACAATTCCCTACTGCATAAACTATGCCACAAAAAATCTTTTTATTTCTCAAGTTTACCCGTTGACAATACCGATATGTATAGTATAATGAGAGCATGAAAGGGAAAAACAAATGAAACCATTCAAGACACAAATCAACGGGCGTGAAGTACGAATCACCAGTATGGGTCAACTGCGGCGTTTGCAGTCCCAGCGTGAACAACTCGCCAAGCTGCGAGAAAAAGATGAGGCGACGGCTGACGACCGTTACCTTGCAAGGAAAGAAGGGGAGTAGTCAAGATGGAAAACTTGGGTTGGGCAAACAACTGGCATGTGTCCCGTGTGTGGCGATACGATGAGGATGGGAACGAAGTCACCATCCGAGAGGCTGAGGACAATACCCCTCAAGTAGTGAAGGACTGTCGTGAGGCAGGGCATAAGTTAGTAGTCAAGGACAATCACGCGGCCCGTGTTTCTACCGTGACCTGTGAGGTGTGCGGCTACCTTTACAAGGTTGATTCTTCAGACTGAATGGAAAAGGATGCTCTCTAATGCGTTACCTCGATATTAATTGTTCGTACACTGAAAACCAACACGGCTATATCTTTACGGGGCCGTGCATTATCACCGGCAAACGGTACTCCGTTTTCGTGCCCGGTCCTGAGTTGTTCGCATACCGACAAGGTGCATTGATGCAAAACGCAATGCCCTCGGTATCCGCTGAGGACCGCGAGTTCCTAATGAGTGGTATATCCCCAGAGGGGTGGGAACTCAGCTTGAGAGCATAAGAGGAAAACAAACCCTGTGGTGTATCGGCGGCACAAAGGGTGCCGGTTCCCCGCCTGCTATAGGCCAGGAGCAACACAACCTACTAGTCGACAGTGGTAGTAGTCTGGTTCAAGTCCAGAACAGGGTTCTTACATATGCCCCTGGGCCGGTATGGTATCGGAGGTAAGAAGTCTAAGGAACAAAGTACACGTTCCCTAATGGAGTGCAAGCCCTATAAAGGCAAGAGTGTGGCGGGCACGTCAACACCGCCATTAGAGACAACTTACCGCATAAGCCAGTTCGATTCTGAGCAAGGGGCTGCCAATACATGCCGGAAAAGCCGGGTTCGCAACCGGCCTGGAATATGTCGTCTATGGGATAAGACACCGGCATCGTAATCTCGCGTAGTAGCTCCGCGAAGAATTAAATAGATGCTACAAGTGGTGTGTCGAGTACAGACTAAAAGCCATGAATTTATTCGGAAGGCATGTACTCGGCACACTTTTTCTTTTTAGTCCTAGCTAACGTAGGCCAGTGTGGCGGCGGTGGCGTAGTCAGCCATTAGGCGTGGGGCGCGCCCCGCGTGACCTAAGTACTTATATAGCAAGGACTTAGGACAATCTAAAAATCCCTAAAGTTTTCCCCTTGACATGTCGATAATCTATGATAGAATGGAGGCATAACAGGAGATTGCTATGATTACTGCTCAAGATATAACACGCCTCTTACGTGGTCAAGGTAGCCACAACAACCCCTCTGGTATATCTTGTTTCTTCGTTCGTTTTAATCACGAATGGGGTATCAAAGTTTACTACCAAGAAGACAAACGCGATGACTCTTACAATCGCCAAGCAGAAGCCGCCGAATATGGCCTTGGCCCCGCTGTTGGCGATGTCTTTGATGTTCCTATAGGTAGTAGTACCTATTGGTGTTATGTTACGCAAATAGCAGACCTGCCGGTAAGCCCCTACGAATATATCAGAAATGGCGACGAAGACGGATATTGGGACGCCTTGGACGAATGGGCAGAAGATTACTACGACGATATAGCTTTTCTTGCTGTAGCGTTATACGAAAAAATCGCTTGGCGTTTTGAGGATACACATGCCGGCAATGTTGGTTTTATCAATGGTCGCTTGGTTTGTATTGACTTTGGAGACGATGGATAAATGGTAGAAACTACTGAAGCTATTGAAACAGTGAAACGCCGAAACAAAGAACGCCATCCTTATGGTGTGTCTTGCCGCTTTATTCCCTTTAATGCCGACTGGGGCATTAAGGTGTTTGAAAGTGAGACAGAACGCGACCGGGCCGTATATTGGCAACGCAAGGCCGCAGAGGTAGGCCTTGGCCCCAAAGTAGGGGTAGTGTTTGAGATTAAAAATCTTGAGCATCATGTATATGATGTTTCTCATACGGTCTATTGCCATGTGACCGAGCGGGTGGATATGAGCCGACAAAAAGGATTATCGACTGTTGACGGGTCGCATCAACACATGATAAAACAAATCCGCACGTTGAGACGTTTGCTTAGGGCAAAAATTGGTTTCAACTTTGAGGACGACCATCATAACAACGTTGGCTATCTTAATGGGCATCTTGTATGTATTGATTTTGACGCCCATATTTCTACTGCTTTTGAGGGGTAGAGGGCGAGTCCCGCTCGACGTAACTCCTTTGCTACTAAGAACTTACAACTTTCTTAAAGTTTCCGCTTGACATGGTCGATATATATGGTATAATGAAAGTGTTAAGCAGGAGAAAATAATGACACTCACAGCAAACCAAATCAACCCGTTCCTCATCCACCTATATGAGCGTGGACTATTCCAAACGCCCGTTATCAACTATTGGGCGGATTGGGATAATGAGATTGTAACGTTCCCACTGTGGACGGCGGGGGGTGGTTTGGTAGGCTACCAACGATATACTTGGCATGAGGAGAAGAAACGGGCCAATGGTGGTAAGTATTTCACCTGGATAACTGACCTGTGGAAACCTTGTGCTTTTTGGGGGATGGAGTATGCCCTAAATTGGGGCGGCTACAAATACAAGAGCCGGTCACTTTTGATAACTGAGGGTGTTTGGGATGCCCTACGTTGTTTACAACAGGGATACCGGGCTTGTGCAATTCTCTCGGCTACCCCAAATCGCCAGTTTACCCATTGGTTTCGCCAGCTTACCCATAATCAACGAGTTGTCGCCATCAAGGACAATGACCTAAATAATGCCGGAAATGGTCTTGACAAATTGGCCGATGTGGGGTATAATGTAGAGAGACACAAGGACATAGGCGAACACACGCCATATGAAGCACACAACTGGCTTTACAAAATAGACCCATGAGCAGAACCAAAAAACATACAATCGACGTTTCGCACTTGAAACAATCCTGGCAACGGGGTAAGGGGCACACGGCCCATCGTGGTGGTGCGGGCGTCCATCAAGACAAACGAACTAAACGCTGTCGAACGCGACAAGCACAACAACGAAAGGCATTGTTGGAATGAAAGTATTGATTCAACGTGAAGAACTCAAACAAATGGTAATTGAGTATCTTGACAATCGCAATCTTTCGGTGAACATCGACACACTAACTGAAGTTACGCATACTGAGGGGTCTTATGAGGACGCCTGCGAAGTATTCGACGGCTTCAGCGTTGAACTACACACAGAGTAACTAGATTACACATGCACACCGTTACGGTTTCCCTGTCCCTGTCTTTCCCATAGCTATATACCGGTACAGGAGTGACAGGGTTACGCGGAACGGTCATGTGGCGGTGAGAACAATTACTAGGGTTGTTTCTTCCTGCACAATCTAAAAAGCTGCTACCTAGATAGGTGGATGTTGTGAGTCCTTAGCAGGATTGGGGCCTAGCCCGCAACAGCGTGTCACTCGATTAGCCCACTGAACACCCCGCAGATTATGCGGGGTTTTTTATTTGATATGGCATTACCCCACCCCTGGGTGGCCCGCGTCGTCGTAACTCCTTATATACCAACGACTTAGGTTAATTCCTAAATTTCCTCAATTTACCCCTTGCATTTTGCCGATACTATGTTATAATGAGGACATAGCAGAAAGGAGCTAAGATGCTAAAATTCTCTCCTGAGAACGCGAAAACCAAACTTCTAAGGAAAATCGCTGAACTGGCTAAGTATCTAGCCGGTCGTCGAAAGATTTATTCCTTAGACCTTTTGGCGGGTGTGACTTGCCCCGGTGCGTTAGATTGCAAGTCATGGGTAGTTGAAGCAGGCGGAAAGCGTACTATTCGTGATGGGCGAGATTCCCTGTTTCGATGTTTCTCGTCTAGTACGGAAATACAGCATAAGAACGTCCATGCCTTGCACGCCCATAATACGCAGATTATCAAGTCCGCCCGGTCTACCAAACAGATACTACACAGGCTGAGTACGGATTTACCCACTAATCTGGGTATTCTGCGATACCATGTGTCAGGTGATTTCTTCACGCAGTCTTATTTGCGGGCCGCGTATGCCCTGGCATTGCAACATCCTGGCCGATTGTTCTATGCTTACACAAAGTCCCTACACTACCTGGATAGTTTGGATTGTGTAGACCTGTCCAATGGTCGCATCTTGCCCAACTTCCTGATTACTGGTTCGCGTGGGGGTAAGCACGACAACCTAATTGACTACCTCGGTATTCGCACTGCGAAAGTCATTATGGCGGAAAGTGAAGCGGGCCGATTGCCTATCGACCATGATGATTCGCACGCCGCAACAACCGGAGGAAACTTCGCCCTATTGATTCATGGTGTTCAACCTGCTGGTACCGATGCCGCCAAGGCATTGCGTGCCCTCAAAGGGAGGGGTAGCTATGGACGAAAATAAACCCCTAACTTGGCGGGAACTTTCCACCTATGGTGTTGACCCAGACATTGCAGACTTTCCAATTTACATATGTGTAGATGGTGAGTTTTTCCCCTGCGTCATTCTTGAACATGAGGAGAACCCTCTGGTGGATGATGGGCACCCCTATTTGGAAGTAATTAAACCAGAAGACGCATCCCCTTAACGGGGGGTGCGGGGTGCGCCCCGCCGGTCATAAGTACTTATATACCAACAACTTACGACGACAAAAATTTCTGGTTTTTTTCTATAGTTTACCCCTTGCGTTTTCCGATATATATGATATAATCAAGGCATGAGAGGGAAACAACAGTAACACAAACAACAGGCGAAACAATGGAAAAACTAAACTTGCTGGCCGACATTTACGGTATAGTGGCATTATGACGATTTTATTGCAAAACGTGGCTTGCGGCAATCGGGGGGAAACACCCCCCACGCGAACCACACTCATTCTGTGGGGGTGGCCACACCCCCCGAAAGGAGAACTGTCATGTCCAGCAGTAGTACCCCCACCGATGGCGGTCAAATCACCCACAGCCAGTTGGCCCACCTTCTGGGGGAAACGCGGGGGGCCACAATACTGTCCCTCAAATGGTCTGGGTCAGACCCCGCCCGAAAGAAGGCCGACCGTGGCCGAATCACCAAAGTCTCCCACTATAGTGGTATGGTCAACCCCCACTACGACCGCAAAAAGGCCAAGTCGCTCGGCATCCCCACCTCTGAGGTAGAGGTCAGCCCCACCAACTGGCTGGACCACGTCGCGGGGCCGGTCAGCCGCCACAATGGGGGGAAGGCTGGTCAGTCCAACCCCAAATGTGGTACGTTGTACGTCACCTTCTACCCCGCCAGTGGGAGTACCCAATACACGCTGGACGGCACCCCCTGCGAGCGGGAGGCGGTCGCGGATTTGGTCAAGCCCCCCAGCAAGGGGGTGGTCAGCAACTTCCGCCGCATCACCCTAACGGGGGTCACCGAGGCCACCATTGATAAGGTGCGGTACGACGTAGTCCCCGACTAGGGGGGTGGGTCAGGGTTGTCCCCCCTGCGGGGGGGACGGCCTGCCCGGTCCCCTCTGCGGAGGGGGTCAGGTTGGCATCACATCCACACCCCCCAAAGGAGCTACGTCATGCGTGTCACGACCGAAAATGCCCTAGTTACCCAGCTTCTCAAGAACCCCGAAATTGCCCCGTTTCTCATGTTCACGACGGTCACCCCCTTGTGGGTGGTCAGGGTCCACCCCGATTTGGCCAATGAAGCCAAGCGTCAAGATAGGGAAGCTGAGGAAGATGCACAGGCTGACCGGGTTACGCTGGCTAGGTTGAATGTGGAACTGGGTCTCACCCCCTTTGGGGACCAGCTACCCCCCGATGCCCACCTGGACGCATCCCACACCCCCGATGTGGCTATCCCCCCCCAAGACGAGTGGGAACGCTTCTGGGGGGGTGAGTCACCCACCGAACGTGGTCGTGTCCCCCGCAGCGTGTTCGCCCCCCGCAGGTAGGGGGTCGGCCTAGTCAGGGTGGCTACCCCGCCAGGGGGGTAGTCACACCCCATCCTGCCCCATATGCCGCCACCCACCAGAGGGGTGCGGCTTCTCGGGCAATACCCCCCTTGTGGTGTTTCTCATTTTGAGAGAATCGACGTAAGTCCTTATGTAGTAACGACTTACGAGCGGGGGGCGGTCGCCTCGTCGCCGTAAGTCCTTTGGTAGTAACGACTTACGACAAAAATGAAATTATTCAAGATTAGGGGTTGACGTGCCGATAACATATGGTATAATGAGATTGTAACATGAAACATGTAAGCAAGGGAGCATGTCATGCCAGCCACAGCCACCCCGCTCGCGGGCTACGCCTACACCCTCACCCTCAGTCTAGTGGAACGCGAGGCCATAGACTGGGTAGGTCACCGGTACAGCCATGGGAACGATTTATTCGACATTCTCATGGAATGCCACTTTGAGGGGGATTGGGACGCCCCCTACGATATCACGTTCCACTTTCCTGAGTACCTCGCATGGCGGGTTCTGACCGTCCAAGAAGAGAATGAGGATAGGTGGGATTGCCTGTCCACCCAAATGGCGGGGAAGCTCCGCGACTTCTGTTTTCACATCGTGTAAACTACCCAAACCCCCTAGCCCCACATCGACCTAAGTCCTTGTGGGGCTTCAACTTAGGGCGACGAAGCGGCCCCTCCGACGACGTAAACCCTTACGGTGTAACGACTTACGAAAATTCCAAAAAAGGTGAAGAAAGGGGTTGACACAGCCGATAAATATGGTATGATGATTGCAATGGTAATTTGATGAGCCTGCCCGGCTCAGTTCCTCTGCTCACACGTGACAGGCGTAACATCGACCCCCCAAAGAGAGGGGGCAGGCGTGACTGCCGTCCCTGAGACATGACGGAAACCCCAGAGGCTACAGCCCCACACGGAGAATTGATGTAACTCCTTGCGGGGCTTAGCTTTACGTCAACGAAGCGGCCCGCCCGTCGCCGTAACCCCTTACACAGTAACGACTTAGGAAAATTCCTGTTTTTTCTCATTTTCGGGGTTGCAATGGACGATAAATATGGTATGATAGGGGGCAACAAAGGAGGACGAGACATGAACCGCAGAAGCAAAATGCCGACGTGTGTGTCAGACCTGAGTTCCGGCTCCCCCCATGGGCGGTACTACGACGAAGTCTCCCACTGGTGGGTGGCTCTTACCTCCGTGCTGAGGGACTACTACGACGGTCTCACCCCCTGTGTGGACTGCCCGGTATTCTACAACAATGAGGGGCGTGGCTCCGTCATGTTGCAGGACGCCGAGGGAAACGAGTCCCCCAAGCGGGTGGTGTACACTTACTACCGCATGCAATCCGGCAGGTGGGAGATAGTTGCCTATGTTCCCTAGTCTGCTATGGGCAGCGTGGTTTGCCTATGTATACGGCTGGGCAGTCGTCTACGGGTGGCTGCTGTACAAGTTCGCGTAACACCCAAACCGGCCCGCTCGGCCTGCGATGGGCTGTAGTCAGCGAGATTATGGAGGGTCAGCGAAATGTGTGGTATCTGTGGTGGTGACGTTCACGTTACCGGTGACGGTGACCTAGTATGTATGGGGCATTGCGGTGAAACCCTAACAAGGGAGGAAATTGACGAATCGTTCGATGCGATGCCGCCGTCGCACCCCCTGAGAGAAGTAGATATCATCCCGTGTGACAACTGCGGGTCGATGCTCTCGGAATGCACGTGCGGATTCTACGACTAGGCGAGTACGAAGCCCCGCAGTAGTGGGGTAACAAGCGATACTCCTTTGGCCATTGCCCCATAATGACGTAAGTTGTTGTGGGGCTTTGGTTTACGTCAATCGAGGGGCCGCTCCGTCGTCGTAACTCCTTATGTAGCAACGACTTAGGAAAATTCCAAAAACTTTCAAGATTCGGGCTTGACATAGCCGAAGAATATGGTAGAATGAGGGCAACAAAGGAGGAAAACCATGCACAAGGCAACGTTGGTCACGTACCCCCAGGATTGGCTGGAAATCACCTGGGAAATCACGTACTACTGGTCTCCCATCCGACCGGCGACCTACCTGGACCCGCCCGAGGGGGGTCTGGAAATCGAGACCGAAGCGGTCTGCCGCGAAATCACAGTCTACCCCCTCAGTGGGGAGGGCTGGACCATTAGTGGTATTCAAGAGGGGTCGATTCTCGATATCCTGGCGAATACCAACAACCCCCCAAAAGAGGAGGAAATCTGGGAAGCTGCGGGCGATGCAAACGAAGCCCGTCTGGAGAGGTAGCAGTCACCACCAATAAGAGGGAGAGAGTCATGTTTCGATTCCGAGTAGACGAGAAGAGTATGTCTGCCGATATCCACCTTGAGGCAGACGTGAAAACACGTGGTACAGTCTACCACAACCGCGACAACGGGCGAATCACCGCATTTCTGGAGGCGTGGCAGGACGAGGACAAGACCGGCACACGTAGGCAAATTTGCCTGTACTTCCCCACGCTGGGGGATATCGAATCCCTCCGCGACGACCTGGACGACATGGCCAAGCAATACAAGAAGCCCCCCAAACAGATAGAATGATATTATGACTATCGAACGATTCCTAAATTACGTTTGCTATCACAGCAACAACCCCGACTTCCCCCCGATGGGGGTCACCGGACCACGCTGGCGTGCCATGCTCAAGTGGCTTG